>Ga0306923_10000242_pt1 | contig 40812 bp, 36 predicted proteins | sample sta12Can44000108_FD_203841 | JGI IMG/M metagenome (GOLD analysis project Ga0306923, IMG submission 203841) | Lab enrichment of tropical soil microbial communities from Luquillo Experimental Forest, Puerto Rico - statanox.12C.anox.44.000.108 (v2)... | ecosystem: Environmental > Terrestrial >... | reverse complement strand
CGAACTTCGGTGCTGGCGAGCACCAATACGCTCACACCGACTACGACATGGCCTCGGTCGAGCGCACCACCGACGCCGCGCGCGTCTACGCCTTCATGATGCTGGATTATTTAGCTTAGGAAGGCGTCGGCGACGCGCAATTGAATGTCCGCTCGTCCCCGCGAAAGCGGGGACCCGGAGTCCGAGTGGCTCTAGATTCCCGCTTGCGCGGGAATGAGCGAACGAAAAGCTACTCCGCTGCGACCCGCTTCGCCGCCGCGGCCGCCTGCTCCTCGTCGTGCAAGCGATCGAGAATGCGGCGCGCCTGGATCACGCCGCTGTCGGCATTGATGTCGGTCTGCGGCGGATTGGGAATCAGTAACAGATTGCGCTGTTGCGCCTCGAACACCGCGACGTCCTCCAAGAACGCGGTCCGGATCTGCTCGATGATCATGTCGGTCGTGCGCGGACTGGCGATATCGAAATCGTGCGCTTGCCCCCAGAAGTAATGGCTGGTCGTTTCGGTCTCCGGCGTGATTGCGTTGAGATTCCACATGCCGATGCCGCCGACGCGTCGGCCCTGCGGCGCGCCGGTGCCGGTTGGGGTGGCGCCTACGTCGAGGCGCAAGAACGCGGGCGGAGTGAAATTGATGATCTGCCAGCGATCCACGTTGCCGGTGAACCCGCCGGCCTTGACGAAGGTCGGCGGCGCCGGCGCGTCGACGATCCAACGGGTCACGGAGACGTTGTCGCCCGAGCGCTGCACCTTGACCTGCGCCTGGTCCACCAGCGCGGAATTGCCGATCGTGGTCTCGTGCACGAAGGCGAGATGGGTGAGGTCGAGCAGGTTGTCGACAATCAGCTGCCAGTTGCCGTTGACGTGGAGGTACTGGCTCTTCGCGCCCCAGCTCGGGTCGTCGAGCCAATGGAAGTCGGTGATCGTGGCCGGGTCGGCGCGAGCGGGATCGCCCATCCAGATCCAGAGCCAATGATAGCGCTCAACCACCGGATAGCTCTTCACTCGCGCCGAGCGCGGGATGAGATCCTGGCCCGGGACCCGCACGCAGGTGCCGGTCTTGTCGTAGCGCAGCCCGTGGTAATGGCACTGCAAGGTGTCGCCGACCAGTTTCCCCATGGAAAGCGGCAGGTGGCGGTGCGCGCAGCGATCCTCGAGCGCAACCGGCGTGCCGTCGGCGAGCCGATAGAAGACGACGGGCTCGCCCAAAACGACGCGGCGGAATGGTTGCACGCCGACCTCGTGATCGGAGGCGGCGACGTACCAATAATTGCGCAGGAACATGGGCTCCTCCATGCGCCGACGTCTATATGCTAGGGGCCGCGGCCTCGCTATTCAAACGGAATGATTGCTGTTGCGTCATGCCCGGCTTTATGCCGGGCATCCACGTCTTTCTTTGTCGGCGCGAGAGGAGACGTGGACGGCCGGGCACCAGCGCGTTTACGCGCGTCTTCGACGCGCTATGCCCGGCCATGACGGGATGGGTCACAGCATCTCCTTGATCGCGCGGATGAGGTTGCGGTCGACGCTGATCATGTCGCCTTGCACCGGCAATGCCAGCGCTTGCCGCTCCTGCAGCGACACAGCGCGCCCCTGCAGGATGACGCGTCCGTCGGCGGTGAGGAAAATCGAGGACGCGGCGCTATCGTCGCTGTCCTTCCAGACCAGCTCCACCCGGAATTTCACGTCCATCTCCCGTTGCATCGCGCGCAGGGGCGTTCACGCTCACTGCGGCAGTGGGATCAAATCGGTAGCACATCCGTTGACGTTCCGTACGAATCTGTATGGGAGAACGACGATGCCGGACAAGCGAACCATCGAGAAGGCTCGCAGGGACAAGCGCGAGGGCAAGGCGCCCAGCACCCAGGCGGGCGAGTTCGTGCGTGAGGAGATCGACAAGATTCGCCACGGCGAGCACGGCGCGCGATCGCCGCAGCAGGCGATCGCTATTGGGCTGTCCAAGGCGCGGCGCGCGGGTGTCGACCTGCCGCCGCCGAAGAAAGGCAGGGTAAAGGCGCGCACCCGCAGGAGCGCCGAATACGCGTACGAGGCCGGCCAGCACAAGCGCAAGACGCACCGTCGGCCGCGCGTGTCGCGCGCGGTGTCGCGGGTTCTCAAGCGCGAGCCGCGCAGCACGGTGTCGCGCCGCGCGCTTTCGCACCAAGCCTCACGCGCCGCCGCACGCCGTAGCGCCTCATCGCGATCTGCCGCTGCGCGCAAGGCCGCGCGAACGAAAGGCCGAGCAGGCCGTTCCGCCGCGGCGCGGAAAGCCGCGCGGACCCGAGCGCGCCGTCGCAAGTAGCGCGAAGGACGCCAACCGGTCGGCACTCACGCCCGCATCGCGCGGGCCGGCGTGGATGAGCGGACGAAGTCATCGGTTGCGCCTTTCGCGCATGCCGGTGCAGTGCTATCGTTCACGTCAATTCAGCCGCACTCGGTTGAAGCGTTGGTCTGGGCCGGACGTCGGCGTTGACGTTTGCGGCGCAGAAAGGCCGGCCAAGCCAGCGTGACGGTAGTCAAAAAGGGAGGGAAATCATGTTGCGTATTCTCGTGCCCAGCTTCGCGCTTGTGTTCGGCGCGGCGCTGGCGCAGCCCGCGGCTGCGCAATCGGGCGTCGATCTCGTCAAAGCTGCCGTGGACGCGCAGGGCGGCGCAGCCGCGCTCGGCGCCACCAAGACCACCGTCCTCAAAGGCGAAGCCAAGCATTGGGAGCCGGGCCAGTCGTACTCCGCGACCGGCGAAGCGCGCTTTCTCGGCGACGCGACCTACACCCACACGATCGACAACGCCCAGCGACTGTCCCGTATCGATTGGGACCGTGATATGAAATATCCGGCGGTCGAGCGGCTCAAGTACAGCGAAGTCACCGCGCCGACATGGGGCGTGCTGGTCGACGACAAGGGCGCCCAGCAGCCGATGTCGGGAATTCGCCTCGCCGCACTACTGCGCGAGCGCGACCGTGCCTCGCCGCGGCTCCTCCTGCGGGCACTGAACGAGCCGGGCAGCATCTCGGCGCTGCCGGATCAGAAGCTCGGGGATCGTTCGCTGCCTGCGGTCTCGATCAAACGGGGCGCGAACACGTTTATCGTGCTGTTCGATCCCGCGACGCGTCTTCCGGCGGCAATCCGTAGCCGCGATCCCGATAACGTCTACGGCGACTCAAACTACGATCTCGTTCTCTCGGATTGGAGAGACGCGGGCGGCATCAAGCGGCCGCACACGCTCTCGTATCAGCTCAACGGCATGGAAGTGCAGCGGCTCAACGTGAAGCAAGTCGCCTACGATACGCCGATCCCGGCCGAGACGTTTGCCGTCAGCAATGAGGCGAAAGCCAAGGCCAAGCCGCCGGCTGCCGAAGCACCCCATCAGTGGGTGTTGCGGCGCATCTTCCTCGGCCGCTTCCTCGACAGCGACAAGGTCTATTTCCCCGAAGGCGGCGGCTTCAAGCTGGTCGAGCTCGCGCCCAACGTGCAGCACGTGGTCGGCGGCACCGCCAACAACCTGATCGTCGCGATGAAGGACGGCCTCGTCATCTTCGACGCGCCGGTCGACGAGGGGCAGTCGCGCGCGGCGATTGCGCTGGCCAAGGAAAAATATCCGGGCAAGCCGATCAAGCAGCTGGTGCTCACGCACCATCATATGGACCATACCGGCGGCACCCGCGCCTATGTGGCGGAAGGCGCGGAGATCGTTATGCCGGCGCAGGCGCGGCCGTTCTTCGAAAAGATGTTCCAGGCCGAGCACAAGCTCCAGCCCGACGCACTGGCGAAGCAGCCGAAGCCGGCCAAGATCGTGGACGTCAAAGACGCGATGGCGCTCAAGGACGAGACGGTCACGGTCAATCTTTACAACATCCCGAACCCGCATGTTGACGGAATGATCATCGCGCATGTGGTCGGCCCCAACGTGGTCTATGTCACCGACCTGATCTCGCCGCGCGGTCCGATCGGCCGCTCGCCCGCAACCGTCGCGGTGGGCGATGCCTTGCGCAAGGCCGGCATCACGAACGCAACGATCGCGGGCGGACACGGCACGACCGCCAAACAGGCGGACATCACAGCCGCCCTGGCTGCGAACTAATCGCGATCTGAACCTGCGGCTGCGGCGCCCGGTGATGAACCGGGCGCCGCACGCTTGAGTAAGGTTGCGTCGTCCACGCGAAAGCGGGGACCCATACTCCGTGTCCTATCGAAGGCGCACGGCGCATGGGTCCCGGTTCTCGCTCGCTGCGCTCGCTCGGCCGGGACGACGGGAAGTTACATGGGCTTTACTGCAGCGGGATGGCGGCCCGTTTGACGATGCGCTGGTAGACCGCGATCTCGTTGCGCACGTGCTGGGCGAACTCCTGCGGAGTCATCGGCAACGGGGTGATGCCGAGCTTGCCGAATTGCTCCCGCACATCAGCGTTCTGCAGGGTCGCCGCCACTTCGCCATTGAGCTTCTGTACCACGGTCGCCGGCGTGCCCGCAGGCGCCCACATGCCGAACCAGAGCGAGACGTTGTAATCCGCAAGCCCCTGCTCGGCGATCGAGGGGACCTCGGGCAGCACCTCGGCGCGGCGGCGCGTCGACACGCCGAGCGCCACGAGCCGGCCTTCGTGCACCAATCCGACCGCGGTGTTGATCGGCGCCATGTAGAAGGCGGTGCGGCCGGCGATCGTGTCCTGGATTGCTTCCGGCGAGCCGCGGTAGGGCACGTGCAGCATCTTGATTCCCGCGACGTCGACCACGTACTCGGCCGCGAGATGGGTCGAGCTTCCCACGCCGGCGGAGGCGAATGGAATGGTGCCGGGATTGGCCTTGGCCGCCGCGATCAACGCGTGGAGCGATTTGTATGGGCCGTTCGGCGCGGTGACCATGACGTAAGGCGTGATCCCGAGCAGGGCGACATCCACGAGGTCCTTGAGCGGGTCGTACGGCAGATTCTTGTAGATCGCCGAGTTGGCGGCGTGTGAAGCCGACTGCACCAGGAGCGTGTAGCCGTCCGCTTCGGCCTTGGTCACCGCCTGCGTGCCGATCTGACCGCCCGCGCCAGGACGGTTCTCGACCACCACCGGCTGGTGCCAGGCCTCGCTCAGGTATTTGCCGACGATGCGGCCGGCGATATCGGCGCCCGAACCGGCAGTGAGCGGCACGATCATGCGAATCGGATGGCTCGGATAGTCCTGAGCTATCGCTGAACCGGATACCGTTGCGAGCAACGTCGCTGCGGCCGCGCTGGTGAGCACACGCATTGCATTTGCCCCTGGCAAGGCGCGCTCCGCCTGCGCGCGGGCGGCCATGTGCATCCTAGCAGACCTCTTTCTCAAGCACAGCGGATGGCGTAATTTGTACCGAGCTGTCGTCGAGGCGGGATAGGCCGAGATCCTGGTGCGCAACGGGCAGCCAGCATGCCATCGGCAGGCACATTCCTGATCGACCGACACGCTTTTAATTGCCGGTCCGTTCGATACGCGTATCTTTGGAATGCGCAGAATGCGCGCTCGACTCGCGGGCCTGAGCACCGCGGGTTCAACAACATCAACAGGGAGGATCGAATGAGACGGCAACTGGCCGCATTCGTCGCGAGCGGTGCGTTCATAACGATGAGCGGCACTCCCATGGCGCACCACTCGTTTGCCATGTTCGATCAGGAAAACCCAATCGAGCTCGTCGGTACCGTCCAGGAGTTCAAGTACACCAATCCGCACTCTTATCTGCTGTTGGAGGTCAAGGGTCCGGACGGCAGCACGACGGTTTGGAATCTCGAAGGTCGGGCGCCGAGCCTGATGGCCAGGGACGGATGGTCGAGCGGGACGCTTAGGCCTGGCGACGAGATCATCATAACCGTGCAGCCGTTGCGCAGCGGCGCGCCGGGCGGGTCCTGGAACACCAGCATCCCCAAATTCAAGGACGGGCGACCGCTCCGGGTAACTCCCTAGTGTCCCGATTCCGAAGTTCGCACGCGCTCGCGGCAGTCTCGATGCGAACTTCGGAATCAAAGGGACACTAGCAACGTTATGATTCTAGTGCCGCTTTTGAACCCGAAGTTCGCAAACACCCTTTCCGCCCGCCCGTGCGAACTTCGGGTTCGCGGCACTAGCGTAGTCCGACAAATTCGGCCTGCTGCCGGAAGGGAGAACAGTGATGCGAAGTTTGGTGGTCGCAGTCGCGCTGGCGGCCTTGTGCGCGGGAGCTACCAGCACACGGGCGTTCGATGAATCGAAATATCCGGACTGGTCCGGCGAGTGGCGCTTGGGGCCGCCCACCAAATGGGATCCGAGCAAGCCACCAGGTCGCGGACAGGAAGCGCCGCTCACGCCGGAATATCAGGCGATCTTCGAGGCCAACTTGGCGGACCAGGCGGCGGGCGGGCAGGGCACCGATCCCACCTATATTTGCATTCCCGACGGCATGCCGCGCGCCATGAACGTGGTCTTCCCGATGGAGGTTGTCGTCACGCCGAAGACCACGTACATCATGATCGAATATCTGAGCATGCTGCGGCGCATCTACACCGACGGCCGCGACTGGCCGAAAGATCCGGAGCCAGCGTTCATGGGCTACTCGATCGGCAAATGGGTCGATGAGGGCGGTGCCGGCCGGTACAACCTGCTCGAAGTCGAGACGCGCAACATGAAAGGCCCGCGCGCCTTCGACCCGAGTGGCATTCCGCTGCACAGCGACAATCAGACTGTGGTCAAGGAGCGCATCTATCTCGACAAAGCCAACCCCGACATCCTGCACGACGAAATCACGACGATCGATCACGCGTTGACGCGGCCCTGGACGGTGATGAAGAACTACCGGCGCAGCCGCAATCCCCATTGGGTCGAGGCGGTTTGCATGGAGGCCAATCCGCACCTGCGCATCGGCAAGGAGAACTACATGATGAGCGCGGACGGCTATCTGATGCCCGCGAAGAAGGACCAGCCCCCGCCCGATTTGCGCTATTTCAATCAGGCGCGGAAATAACGCGAATCCCAGCTTCGTTTCTTAGGAGCAAGCAATGAGTCTCAGCGCGCAAACGACGCCGCAACGCCATGTCGTCATACCCGCGCCGGAGGTCATCCCGACCGGAGCGGCGCTTGCCGCCGAGGTGCGCGGCGTCGATCTCCGGGCGCTTGACGATGTGGCGTTCGCACACTTGATCGACGCGTGGCACGAGCATTCGGTGCTGCTGTTCCGGGGCCAAACACTGAACGATCACGAGCTGATCGCGTTCAGCCGCCGCCTCGGCGATCTCGACTGGGCGCCGATCCAGGAGACCGGCCGCCGCTTCGTCGAGGGGCTGCCCGAGATCTATATCGTCTCCAACGTCAAGGTGAACGGCGAACCGATCGGCAGCTTGGGTGACGGCGAGGCGACGTGGCACACGGACATGTCGTACCTGGAGATGCCGCCCAAGGCGAGCCTGCTCTACGCGCTGGAAGTGCCGCCCGCCGGCGGCAACACCTCGTTCTGCACCATGTACGGCATCTACGAGGCGCTGCCGGCAAAACTCAAGGAGCGCATTGCCGCGCTCAAGATCAAGCACGACGGCACCTACAACAGCGGCGGCTATGTGCGCCAGGGCGTCACGCCGACCGACGATCCGCGCACCTCACCGGGCGCCGTGCATCCCCTGGTGTGCACGCATCCCGCCAGCGGCCGACGCATGCTCTATCTGGGCCGGCGCCGCAACGCGTACCTGGTCGGGCTTGATCTTGCGGAGTCCGAGGCTCTGCTCGACGAATTGTGGAGCTTCGTCGACCACCCGGAACTCGTCTGGGAGCACGCTTGGCGGGTGGGCGATCTTGTGCTCTGGGACAATCGCTGCACCATGCACCGGCGCGACGCGTTCGATCCGAACGGCCGACGCATCATGCACCGCACGCAAGTCAAAGGCGAGCAGCGGCCGGCGTGATGCGCCGACTGCCGCTCGTCCCCGCGCAAGCGGCGACCCAGAGTCGATGTGAACCCGCTCTGGATTTCCGCTTGCGCGGGAATGAGCGGCGAAATCTTTCAACGCGTCGTGATTTGATCACGATTGCTTTTGCTGCGGCCGCGGCTCACGTGCTGACGCCGCGTCGCGCCGCCGCCGAGTCGAAATATCCCGATCGTCCGATCCGGTTGGTGATTCCGTTTCCGCCGGGCGGCGGTTACGACGCGGTCGGCCGCCCCTGGGCGGAGAAGATGAAGCCGCTGCTCGGCACGGTGGTGGTGGAGAACCAAGGCGGCGGCGGCAGCTCGCTCGGCGCCGCCGCGGTCGCCCGCGCCCGCGCCGACGGCTACACGATCCTGCTCGGCGGCTCGAGCACCCACATCACCGAGGCGATCCTCAAGAGCCGGCCGCTCTACGATCCGCTCAAGGACCTCGACCCGATCCGTAACGTGGTAATGGCGGCCTTTGCGCTGGCGATCCATCCCGCCGTGCCGGCACGCACGCTGCGCGAGTTCATCGACTATGCCAAGGCCAATCCGGGCAAGCTGTCCTACGGCCATGCCGGCGTCGGCTCGCTCAACCATCTCACTGGCGAGTTGCTGAAATCGCTGAGCGGAACGGACATCGTGCACGTGCCGTATCGCGGCTCCGGCCCTGCGACCGCTGACGCGCTGAGCGGGCAGGTGGCCATGGTGACTCCGGCGGTCACCGCCCCGCTGCTCGAATTTCATCGCACCGGCAAGCTGCGCATTCTCGCCGTGACCAGCCCCGCGCGCCTGATCGCCACGCCCGACATTCCGACCGCAGTGGAAGCCGGCGTGCCCGGCATGATCTCGCAGCAGTCGATCGGCCTGTTCGGTCCCGCGGGAACGCCGAAGCCGATCATCGCGCAGATCGGACAGGTTACGCGTACCGCGCTCGCCGAGCCGGGCTACCGGCAGACGCTGATCGAATCCGGCTTCGAGCCCGATCTCGATTCCACCCCGGAAAAATTCCGGCGCTTGCTAGAGGACGAGATTACTCGCTGGACGCCGGTCGTTAAGGCGATCGGGCTAAAGCTCGACTGAGCGTCGCGGCGGTCAACGCCCGAACTGAGTCACGAGATACGCGGCGATTGCCTTCGCCTCGTCCGGCGCGGAGACGCCCCAGCGGTCGTACATGTTGCCGACGATCGTCTCCCAGTCGCGCTTTTGCCGCTTGACGATGGTGACCCGCTCGAGATCGTGGCAAACCGCGCAGCGCGTCTCGACCAGATCCTTGCCCGGCGCGTTGGGCAGCGCGACCGAACCGGGGGAGGGTGCGCCCGGCCCGAGGTTCGCGACCAGATATTGAATGACCGTGTCGGCCTCGCGCGGGGTGAGCTGCGCGCCGCGCAGGACCATATTGTAGACGTGGCGCTTCCAGCCGACCGGCCCGTCGCGGCCTGCCATGATCACGCTCAGCGTGTGGCACTGCGAGCAGGCGGTGGCGACGAGATCGCGGCCCTCACCGGCGGGGAGTGCGCTTTGCGCGCGAAGCGGCGTGCTCGCCGCCAGCGCGAGCGCCGCGAGCACACTCGCCAGCAGCGACCGAGTCATCACACCCTCCGCGAGCGCAAATCCGCGACCGAATAGGACGGATGCCAGGTAGAGGCGGCGCCGATGCCATCGCGGCTGGTGTGGATATCGAGCAGATAGGGCCGGCCCTCGGCAATCGCGCGCTTGGCGCGATCGAGCGCGCCCTTGAGCTTGTCCGGCTCCTGGACCACCTCGCCTTCGACGCCGAACGCGTCCGCCGCCTTGGCGTAATCGATGTCGGGGCTGCCGAGATAGCAGGTCATGTCGCGCCCGGTTTTGAACTGCCGGCCGCCGTAATGCCAGATGCGATTGCGCTCGTTGTTGTAGCTGTGGTTGTTGAGCACGATGTTCATCACCGGCGCGTGATAGCGCGCTTGCGTCCACAACGGTTGCGGACCGGAGAAGCAGAAGCTGCCGTCCCCGACCACCGAGACCACCGGCACATCCGGGCGCGCGAGCTTGGCGCCGAACGCCGCCGCGAGGCCCCAGCCCAGCACGTTCGGGCCGGTGCCGATATATTGCTTGTCGGCGCCGCCGAACGACATGAGCGGGTCCATGGTCTTGCCGGAATCCACGTCGCAGACGTAGCAGGTGTCCTTGTCGAGGCTCGCTTCAAGCTCGAGCCCGATGCGCTCGAGGCTGACCGGCACGCGCTCGGCGTTCTCGCGCGCGATCTTCTGGCGGAACGCGCGCATTTCCGCGGTGTAGGCGCGGGTGCGCGCGGCGCGCTCCTCGGCAATCTCCTTGAGCCGGCTCGCGGGCGCGAGGCTCTTGATCGCGGCGATGAGATCGGCCGTGGCCAGTCTGATATCGGCGACCATCGCCAGATCGACCGGCGCGCCGCGCGCGAGCGAGGCGGGATCGAGCCGGACCGAGATCAGTTGCGTGCCCGGCGCGGCACGCTCGCCGTAGCGGTTGCCCAGATTGAGCAGCAGGTCCGGCTTGCCGGGATAGCGCATGTCGCGCAGCTGCGGTCCGACGAACAGTGGATGCTGCGTTGGGAACGGCCGCGACCAGAAGCCGAGCGAGCCGGCTTGCCCGGTCACGGGCAATCCGAGCAGCTCCGCGAGCTCGAGCAGCTCCTTGCCGGCGCGGCACCAGGTGGCCTCGTCGCCCACGCTTATCAGCGGATTCTTCGCTTGAATGAGCATGCGCGCCGCTTTGTCTATGTCGTCCTTGTCCGGACGAATGCGCATGGGGACGTCGAACTTCGCTTGATCATAGATGTTGGCGGTTGCCTGCTCGCGCAGTGTGTTGGTCGGCAGCGACAGGAACACCGGGCCGCACGGCGCGGTCGACGCGAACTTCATGCCGCGGCGTAGCGTCTCGGGAATCGAGCCGGTGGTTTTCGCCGCCCAGTACCATTTGGTGATCGGCTGGGTCATCACTTCGCAATGGTCGCTCTCCTGGAACAGGTCGCGGCCGAGCGCGTCCTGCTCGACCGACGCGACGGCGACCAGAATCGGAATCTGATCCTTCCAGCTGTTGACCATCTGCGTCATCGCATTGGGCAGGCCGATATTGGCGACGATGACGACCCCGGTCTTGCCGGAAGCGCGGGCGTAACCATCGGCCATGGCGACCACGGCCCCTTCCTGGATGCCCTTGATCAGATGGATCGCCGGTTCATCGACCAGCGCATCGAAGATCGGATAATCGCCGGTCGACGGATTGAAGAAAATGTGCTCGACGCCCGCGGCTTTGAGCTGCTGCACGAACAGTGCGCCGCCGGTGCCTTTCATTTCGCGCATCGCGGAAGCCGGTGGACTTCCCTGGCCGAAGGTGTCGAGCGACTGCGCCACCGACCTGACCGCGACCGCGCTCATGCCGAGCGCGCTCAAGCCGGTCATCAGCTGCCGGCGCGACAAGCCGTGGTCCAGATACTGCTTGATGAGATCCTTCATGGAAGCTTCCTCCGGCCGTTTTCCGCAAGGCGGTGCAGGGCGTCGGCCGACTGCCCTGACGCGATCGACCAACGCTACCACCGGCGGATGTTGTGCTAAAGAGGAGTGAGTGGGAATCCACGGCGAGCTCAAGGACAGCGCTTAACTTGAGGAATACCTTGCATCCTGCGCGTCGGCGATTTCTGCAACTCGCCGCCGCGGCCGCTACCGTGTCGCTCGCGCGCTTCGCGGCTGCGCAAAGCTATCCAAGCCGGCCCATCCGTCTCGTCGTCGGATTTGCCGCCGGCGGTCCGACCGACATCACTGCGCGGTTGATCGGCCAGTGGTTATCGGAGCGCCTCGGTCAGCAGTGCATCATCGAGAATCGTCCCGGCGCCGGCAGCAACATCGCCGCCGAGGCGGTGGTGAATGCGCCGCCGGACGGTTACACGCTGCTCATCGTTGGTGCGACCAACGCGATCAACGCGACGCTGTACGAGAAGCTCACTTTCAACTTCATCCGCGACATCGCCCCGGTTTCCGGACTGGTCCGCGTGCCGCTGGTGATGGAAGTGCATCCGTCTGTTCCCGCGAAGACTGTTCCGGAATTCATCGCCTACACCAAGGCGAACCCGGGTAGGATCAACATGGGATCGGGCGGCAACGGCACCACGCTCCACGTTTCCGGTGAACTGTTCAAGCTGATGGCCGGCCTCGATATGGTGCACGTTCCCTACCGCGGTGCCGCGCCGATGCTCATCGATCTGATCGGCGGGCAGGTGCAGGTCGCATTCGACCCCATGCCGTCCTCGATCGAGTACATCCGCGCCGGCAAGTTGCGCCCGCTGGCGGTGACCACCGCGGAGCGTTCGCAGGCGCTGCCGCACCTGCCGAGCGTGGGCGACTTCGTGGCCGGCTACGAGGCGAGCTCGTGGTACGGCATTGGCGCGCCGCGCGGGACGCCTGCGGAAATCATCGAGCGGCTCAACGGCGAGATCAATGCCGGCCTCGCCGATGCCAAGCTCAAGGCACGGCTCGCCGATCTCGGCGCCATGCCGCTCATGGGTTCCGCCGCGCAATTCGGCCAATTCATCGTTGATGAAACCGAGAAGTGGGCGAAGGTGGTCAAATTCTCCGGCGCAAAACCCGATTGAGCGCTTGGACCGCTGTCGCAATCAACAAATTCAGGAGGCAGCCAAATGAAACTCCCTCGCCGTCGTTTTCTGCGCTTGGCAGCCGCCACTGCTGCGTTTCCTGCGCTATCGACCATCGCACGGGCGCAAGGCTATCCGACGCGGCCGCTGCATATGATCATCGGCTATCCGCCCGGCGGCTCGGCTGACATGACGGCGCGGTTGATGGCACAATGGCTCTCCGAGCGGCTCGGTCAGACGGTCGTCATCGAAAGCCGGCCGGGCGGCGGCACCAACATCGCCACCGAGGCGGTCGTGCGCGCGCCGCCCGACGGTTACACGCTTCTGCTCGTTGCTCCCGCGAATGCGATCAACGCCTCGCTTTACGACAAGCTCAATTACAATTTCATCCGCGACATGGCGCCGGTCGCCGGCCTGATCCGCTTTCCCAATGTCGTGGTGGTCAACCCGTCGGTTCCGGTGAAGACGATCCCGGAATTGATCGCCTACGCCAAAGCCAATCCCGGAAAACTCAATATGGCGTCGTCCGGCAACGGCTCGACCATCCACGTCTCCGGCGAGCTGTTCAAGATGCTGACCGGCATCAAGATGGTGCACGTGCCGTACCGCGGTGGCGCGCCTGCCTTGACCGATTTGATCAGCGGACAGGTGCACGTGATGTTCGACAACCTGCCAACCTCGATCGAATACATCAGGGCCGGCAAGCTGCGCGGGCTGGCGGTCACCAGCACGGAGCGCTCGCACCTGTTGCCGGACGTCCCAACGGTGAGCGATTACGTGCCGGGCTACGAGGCGAGCGCGTGGTACGGCCTCGGCGTGCCGACCGGCACGCCGCCCGATGTGATCGAAAGGCTCAACGAGGCAACCAACGCAGTGCTCGCGGATCCCAAGACGCTGGCGCGCTTTGCCGATCTCGGCGCCACCTTGCTGGCGGGATCGGCTGCCGATTTCGGGAAGCTCGTCGCCGATGAAACCGAGAAGTGGGCGAAGGTCGTCAAGTTCTCCGGCGTCAAGCCGGATTGATGGCATGGGGCAAACCCGATGCGAAACCGAAAACTTTCCCGGCGCGAGGTCATTACCGGCTCGACGCCGGCAGCCAGCACGATCCTGATGTGGCCGTCTGCAGTCCTCGCTCAATCGGTTCGCGATACCCTGATCGCGCGGGCAAAATCGCTCGAGCTCGACACGCGCTACGTGCCGCCGCCGGGCGATCCGCTCGAGCATCACGCGGCTGGTTTTGCCAAGATCATGTGCTCGGCGGTGTTCGTCACCGGGCTCGATCCCGATTTCGCTGCCGAGAACGTCGGCTATTTCACCGCGCCCTATGAGGTGCGTGGCAAGCTCGGCAAGCCGGTAATCGATCGCGCGGAGAAGGCGGTCCACGTACGCCTGCCGAACGGCGTCACGCGCACCGCGAAATATCTAGGCAGCCAAGGCTGCGTGACGCTGTCGCCCGGCACGAAGTCGGTCAATTTCACGCCGGTAAACGTGACAAGCCGGTTGCCAGATCCTTCGACGCAGCCGTGGCCGATGGGTGACGTGCTGCCCAATGATCAGCTTCCGGCGGTGATCGACGCAGAGAAACTCAAGCGGGCGGTCGACGCAGCGTTCGATCTGCCGGCCGCAATGACCGCCGCTTTCGTGGTGACCTGGCGCGGACGCCTCATTGCCGAACGCTACGGCGACGCCATCACCGCGCGCACGCCGCTCGAAGGCTGGTCGATGGGCAAAAGCCTGACCGCGACGTTGATGGGTATCCTCATCAAGCAGGGCGTCTACGACATCTGGCAGCCGGCGCCGATTCCGGAATGGCAAAACGCCGGCGACCCGCGCGCAAAAATTCACATCGGCGATATCATGCATATGTCGAGCGGGCTGCGCACCCGCGCGCCGCAGGATCCCGATTATGATCCCGCCGGGGCTTATCCCGATCATGTCTATCTCTACACCGGCGGCGTCGATTCCTTCCGCTATGCGGCCACGCGGCCGCTGCAGTGGCCGCCCAATACGGTCGGCCGCTATCGCAACACCGATCCGGTGTTGATCAATTATCTCATTCGTCTCGCCGTCGAGAAGCGCGGCGAAGAGTACTTTTCGTTCCCGCATCGCGCACTGTTCGACAAAATCGGCATTCGCACGATGGTGATGGACACCGATCCATACGGCAATTTCCTCACGCAGGGCTACGAGCTCGCCTGCGGACGCGATTGGGCGCGGCTCGGCAATCTTTATCTGCAGGACGGGGTCTGGAACGGCGAACGGATTCTTCCCGAGGGCTATGCCAAATTCGTAAGCACGCTCGCCCCCGCCTGGCAGGCCGACAAACGCCCGATCTATGGCGCGTTCTTCTGGATCAACGGCGACGGCCGCTTCCCCGTGCCGAAGGAGGCGTATTACATGTCGGGATCCGGCGGACAGTGGACCCTGGTCATTCCGTCGCATGACCTCGTGGTGGCGCGCCTGGGACATTATAAGGGGGCGGCACCGGGTGAACGCGCCTTTGCCGCGGCGCTCGCGCGCTTGCTGGAGGCGGTGCCGAAAAGGACGTGAGCATGAACGATTGCGAGAGCCGGCGTAGGGTGGGCAAAATTGCGCGCACTATCGCATGGGCACGGCGCGCACGCGATTTTGCCCACGTGGCGAGACGGAGCATCGCGCCTTTGCCCACCCTACGGTCTCTGCTTTTTGCTTTCGCGCTCACGCTCGCAGCCAGCGCGCTCGCGTGGGCGGAAACTTACCCCTCGCGCCCAATCACCATCATCGTGCCATTCGCGCCGGGCGGGCCGACCGACACCATTGCGCGCGTCATGGCCGAACGCATGAAGCTCCCCCTCGGCCAGCCCGTGATCATCGAGAACGTCGGCGGCGCCGGTGGCAGCATCGGCGTGGGCCGCGCCGTGCGCGCACCGCCCGACGGCTACACCATCAGCATCGGCAATTCGAGCTCGCACGTGTTCAACGGTGCGATCTACACGCTGCCATACGATCTGCTGCAGGACTTCGAGCCGGTCGCGCTGCTGTCATCGCAGCCGCTGCTGATCGTCGCGCGAGGCACGATGCCGGCAAAAAATCTTTCGGAATTCATCGGCTGGCTGAAGGCCAATCCCGACGTGGCGGCGCAGGGAACGCCAGGTGCCGGCACCGCGGCGCATGTGATGGGCGTGTTCCTCCAGCGCGAGACCGGCACGCATTTTCAATTCGTGCCTTACCGCGGCACCGGTCCCGCCATGCAGGACCTCATCGCCAATCAAATCGACTTTATGATCGATACGCCGACCAATTCCCTGCCGCACGAGCGCGCCCACGCGATCAAGGCTTATGCGGTCACCGCGCCGCGTCGCCTGGACTCGGCGCCCGAGATTGCGACCGTGGATGAGGCGGGACTGCCCGGATTCCATTTCTCGTTCTGGCAGGCGTTCTGGGTGCCTAAAGGCACGCCAACCGATATCGTCGCCAGGCTCAATGCCGCGGTGGTCGAGACCCTTGCCGACTCCACGGTGCGGCAACGCTTCGCGGACCAGGGCCAGGAAATCCCCGTGCGTGAGCAGCAGACGCCCCAGGCCCTCGCCGCCTTTCACAAGGCCGAAATCGAGAAATGGTGGCCGATCGTCAAGGCGGCGAACATCAAGGGAGAATAGCCTCTCCCATTGAAGGCTTCAGGGAGCAAGCTTCGTGAGCATCCCGCGGCGATTGTTTTTGCAGTTGATGGCGGGCGCCGCAGCTTTTCCCGTCCCTCTCCGCAGCGAAGCTGTCGAAGCCTATCCGTCGCGGCCGATCAGCATGATCGTGCCGTTCCCGCCGGGCGGGCTGGCGGACGTGATCGGGCGCGTGCTGATTGATGGCATGCGCGTTTTCCTTGGCCAACCCGTGATTATCGAGAATGTCGGCGGGGCCACGGGCAGCATCGGCACCGGCCGCGTGGCGCGTGCGGCCCCCGATGGCTACACGATCGGGCTCGGCATCTGGAATACGCACGTCGCCAACGGCGCCATGTATGCGCTCTCCTACGATGTCGTGAACGATTTCGAGCCGATCGTGCTGCTGGCTGACGCTCCGTTGTTCCTGGTGGCCAGTAAGGCTGTGCCGGCGAATGATTTGAGGGAATTCGTCGCCTGGCTCAGGGCAAACCCGGACAAGATATCCATGAGTACGGTGGGCGCAGGCAGCCCGGGCCATCTGCTCGGCCTGTTGCTGCAGAAGGAAACCGGCACGCGCTTCGGGCAGATACCCTATCGTGGCGCCAATCCGGCCATGCAGGATGTGGTCGCCGGGCAGATCGACGCGATGTTCAGCAATCCGGCGACGGCACTGGTTCATGTTCGTGCCGGCAGCGTCAAGGCGTTTGCGGTGACCGCAAAGCAGCGCCTGGCTGTGGCGCCCGAGATTCCGACGATGGACGAGGCGGGATTGCCTGGCTTTTACTTCTCGCTCTGGGCGGGGCTGTTTGCCCCGCGCGGCACGCCGAAGACTATCATCGCGACGCTCAATGCTGCTGCGGTAAATGCATTGGCCGATGCGGCCGCGCGGCGAACGCTTGTCGATCAGGGCTTGGAAATTCCTATGCGCGAGCAGCAGAGTCCGGAAGCGCTTGCCGCATATCAACAAGCCGAAATCGAAAAATGGTGGCCGATCATCAAGGCCGCGAACATCAAGGCGGAATGAGTTGCGACGCGCTTGCGTGTGAGACAATGAGCATCATCAAACTTCGCCGGCGCCGGTTTCTCAAACTTTCAGGAGCGGCGGCCGCGTTTGCCGCCCTTGCGCCGGTGGCGCGAGCGCAGGCCTATCCGACGCGGCCGGTGCGCGTGATTGTTCCGTTCGCGCCCGGCGGCGCCACCGACATTTTTGCCCGCTTCGTGGCGCAGAAGCTGAGCGAGCAGCTGGGCAAGCAGTTCTTCATCGACAACATCGCCGGCGCCAGCGGCAATATCGGCACCGCGCAGGCGGCGCGCGCGGCGCCCGACGGATACACCCTCCTGTTTGCCTTCAGCACCCATGTTGTGAACGCGACGCTGTTCGAGAAGCTTTCCTACGATCCCGTCAAGGATTTCGCGCCGGTCACCTTGGCGGTCGCCTCGACCGCCGTCTTGTCGGTCAACCCTGCCGTGCCGGCGCAAACGGTGAGCGAGCTCGTCGACCTCATTCGCGCCAATCCCGGCAAGATGAGTTACGCGTCAGGCGGGACCGGCACGCAACCGCACCTCGCGGCGGAACAATTGCGGCTCCTGCTCAACCTTGACCTCGTGCACGTGCCGTTCAACGGCGGCGCACCGGCTGTCGCCTCGATCGTTGCCGGCCACACGCCGATCGGCGTGAGCACGCTTGCATCGGCCGCGCCCTATATCAGCGAGGGCAAGCTGCGCGCGCTTGCGATCACGAGCAAGACGCGCTCGCGCATCAGCCCGCAGGTGCCGACCATGACGGAAGCGGGTTATCCGCAGATCGAGGGCGACAGCTGGATCGGCGTCCTCGTTCCCGCTGGAACGCAGGAGGACATCGTCGGCTTGCTCAATCGCGCAATTACGGGGATCATCACGTCGCCGAAAAACGAGGAGCGTCTGACCACGCTCGGCTACGATCCGGTGGCAAGCACGGCGGACGAATTCGCGGCGCGTATCAGCGCGGAGATCGACATGTGGGGCAAGGTGATCCCCGCCGCTAATATCAAGCCGCAATAACGAATTGCACCGAGGGAGGACAGCTCATGAAACTTCCGCGTCGTCGCTTTCTGTATTTGGCAGCGGGAGCTGCCAGCCTTCCTGCGACGCGCAACGCGCATGCGCAAACCTATCCGGCGCGGCCGCTGCGCTGGATCGTCGGATTTCCGCCTGGCGGCGGCGCCAGCATCGTGACGCGGATCGTGGCCGAATGGGTGTCCGAGCGACTGGGCCAGCAGGTGATCATTGAAAACAAGCCGGGTGCCACCACGAACATCTCCATTCAAGCGGTGGCCAGTTCGCTGCCCGATGGTTACACGCTGTTGTTCGTGGCTGCTTCGGCGGCGGTCAACGTGACGCTGTTCGATACGCTTCCGTTCAATCTGCTGCGCGACATCGCTCCGGTTGCCGGACTCATCGATTTTCCGCTCGTCCTGGTCGTCAATCCTTCGGTGCCGGCCAAGAACGTCCCTGAGCTGATCGACTACGCCAAAGCCAATCCCGGCAAGGTCACCATGGGCTCGTTCGGGACCGGCTCGACATCCCATGTGGCGGGCGAGCTGTTCCAGCTGATGGCCGACGTCCATTTCGTTCACGTGCCCTATCGCGGCTCGGCGCCGATGATCACCGACCTGATCGGCGGACAGGTGCAGATCGCGTTTGACACGATGCCGACCTCACTGCCGCACATCCGCTCGGGTGCGCTGCGCGCGCTGGCTATGGCAGGCAAGTCTCGCTTCGCCGCGCTGCCGGATGTGCCGGCGATCGGCGAGACGGTTGCCGGCTATGAGGCCAATTCCTGGGGCGGCGTCGGTGTGCCACGCGGCACGCCAACGGAAATCATCGAACGGCTCAACCGCGAGATCAACGCCGGGCTCGCAGATCCGGCGGTAAAGGCGCGGCTGGAGCAAGTGGCCACCGTGCCGCTTATCCTCAGCCCCGCCGAGTTCGGCGCCTATATGGCAGCGGAGGTCGAGAAGTGGGGCAAGGTGATCAAGCGTGCGGGGATCAGACCTGAGTGATCGATACGCCCAAGCCTCAAGGCAACGCGATGACCGTATTCACGCGACGCTCCGCGATCACCGGCGCGCTTGTGAGCCTCGCTGCGGCGCCCGCGCGCGCCGACTGGCCGGATCGACCGATCACCATGGTGCACGGCTTTCCGCCCGGCGGGCCCACCGATCTGGTGGCGCGGCTTGTCGCCGATGGCCTCACGCGTCGGCTCAATCAGCGCGTGGTGGTCGAAGGCCGGCCGGGCGCCTCCGGCACCAGCGCCGCGGCGCAGGTGGCTCGCGCGCCGGTCGACGGTTACACGCTGTTCGCCATTCCCTCCGGACACGCGTTTGCCGCCGCCACGTTCAAGACGCTGCCGTACCGGACCATCGACGATTTTTCCATGATCTCCATGTTCACGGAGTATCCATATCTCGTCGCGACGTATGCGGAGCATTCGATCCGATCGGTGGCCGATCTGCTCCAGCTTGGCCGTGCCCGCGGCACGCCGCTCCTTTACGGTACACCCGGCAATGGATCGGGTCCGCATCTCGCGGTCGAGCTGTTCGCGCAAACCACAAAGATCGCGGTGCAGCACGTGCCGTATCGCGGTAGCGCGCCGGCGGCGATCGATCTCATCGGCAAGCGCCTCGATTTCATGATGGACCCGGCGGCGGCGCTCATCGAGTTCGTCCGCGACGGCAGGCTGCGCGCGCTCGCAGTAACCGGCGGCGCCCGCTTCTTCGCGCTGCCGGATGTGCCAACGATCGCGGAGACCGTGCCCGGCTACGTTGTCACCGGCTGGCAGGGGCTGGTCGCGCCTGCGGGGCTGCCGGCGCCGATCCTTGCGCGGCTCAACGCCGAAGTGGTCGCGATCCTCAAGGAGCCCACGGTGGTCGAGCGGCTGCGCGCGTTGGGTAACGAACCGCGACCCTCCACGCCCGAGGAATTCAGGGCCCGGTTGGCCGCCGACATTGCGAAGTGGACGGCGGTGGTGGACAGCTCGAATTTCGAACGGATTTGAGGGAAGTGTCGCGTTCGGCGATACAGTTGCCTGTCGTCCCCGTGCAAGCGGGGACCCATGCTCCGTGCCCTCTCGATGGTACATGGGGTATGGGTCCCGGCTCTCGCTCGCCGTAGTGCGTCGAAGACGCGCGTAAACGCGCTTTAGGCTTGCTCGGCCGGGACGACAGGGGAGAATTTCCTGCGCCGCTCAGGCTCGGGTCGCTGCCATATCCACCAACGCGCGGGTGATCGCGCCGTCGGGACGGCAGATTTCGTCGAGGATTGAGAAGTGATGGTGCGCCGGCAGGACCGTCAGCGTAACCGGCAGGCCGCGTGCGCGCGCGGCCTCGGAGTAATCCGCAGACTGGCGTTTCAGCTCCGGCAACTCATCGCCGCCCACGAACAGGCGCAGCGGAGCCATGCGCCCGGGCAGGACGCGCAGCGGGCTCAAGCTCGCGGTCTCGTTTGCGTCGAGCCGAAGCTTCTCGTTGAGATAATTGAGCGCGATCGGCTCCAGATCGAAAATGCCGCTGATCGGAATGCCGCTGCGGCAGGCCGGATGGTCCGCGACCGCCGCCGTGAGGTGTCCGCCTGCCGACCAGCCGCCGACGAACAGCCGTTCGCGATCAAAACCAAATTCACCGGCGCGTTCCGCCAAGCCGCTCAGCGCCGCACGGATTTCCGCGACGATATCGGTGAGCCGCACGTCCGGCGCGAGCGTGTAGCCGGGGAGGGCGACGTCGATGCCGTGGGCGCGCGGGCCGTCGGCCACGAAGGCGAATGTCTCCTTCTCGTTGCGTTGCCAGTAGCCGCCGTGAATGAACACGAACAGCGGAGCCCGCGCGGCACCTGACGGAAAATAATCGAGGCGCGTGCGCGGGCGTTTTGCGTAGGCGATGTCGAGGCGGGCATTGGCCTCCGCGCGTACGGCAGCGCTGCGCTCGCGCCAGCGCGCGAGCCAATCCGCGCTGTCCGCGACCGCGGCGCTGTTGTTGTAGGCGGCATCGAGGGCGGCGCGGTCCATGCCGCGGTAGATCGGCTTCGCGGCGGCAACTGGCTGCAGTCCGTCCGACATCTCAACCCGCCATACCTTGTTCAAGTGCAGGCGTCCGCGCCATATGGCTGGTCAAGCGCCGCGCCAAATCGCGACGCACCGCATTGAATTCCGGTGAGGATACGTCGCGCGGGCGCGGCAAGTCGATGACAATGTCGCCTTCGATCCGTCCCGGCCCGGCGCTCATCACCAGCACGCGGTCGGCGAGCAGCGTCGCCTCTTCGACCGAATGAGTCACGAAGATGATCGTCACGCGCGTGCGGCTCCAGATTTGCAACAGCTCGCGCTGCAATTGCTCGCGGGTGAGCGCGTCGAGCGCGCCGAACGGCTCATCCATCAAGAGAATGTTGGCGCTGTTGGCGAGCACGCGCGCGATGGCGACGCGTTGCTTCATGCCGCCGGAAAGCTGATTGGGGTAGCGGTCGGCGGCGCGCTCGAGGCCGACCAGCTTTACGAATTCGTCAGCGATCGTGGCGATCTCGGCGCGCGACAATCGTCGCTGGCGCGGGCCGAAGCCGATGTTCTGACGCACCGTCATCCAGGGAAACAGCGCGTAGTCCTGAAACACCATGCCGCGGTCGCTGCCGGGGCCGGTGATCGGCTTGCCGCCCACCGAAACCTGGCCGGTGGTCGGCTCCTCGAACCCGGCGATGATGCGCAGCAGGGTCGACTTGCCACAGCCCGAGGCGCCGATCACGCAGACGAATTGGCCTTCGCCAATCGTCACGTCGATGCGCGCCAATGCCTCGACGATGCCGTCGCCGACCGGGAACTCTTTGGTCAGGCCGCGCATCACGAGATCGGGCCGCGTCACATCATGCATGATGCTGCGGACTCCATCGCAGGATACGATTGCTGATCGCGACGATAATCCGGTCGCTGATAAACCCGCACATGCCGATCACGATCATCCCCGTCACCACCAGGTCCGTGCGCGAGAGCGTTCGCCCGTCCATGATCACCGAGCCGAGCCCGGTCGGCACCCCGGTCATCTCCCCCACCACGATCAGGATCCAGGCAAAGCCATGGGCGATGCGAAGCCCATTGAAGATCGCCGGCAGCGAGGCGGGAAACACCACCTGGCGGAACATGGCGGAGCCAGTGCAGCCGAGCATCGCCGCAGCCTCGAACAGGCGCACATCGACGGAGCGCACGCCGAAGATGGTGTTGAGCAGAATCGGATAGAACGCGCCGAGAAAGACCAGAAAGATCGCCGCATTCGGTCCCAGGCCAAAGAAGATCATGGATAGTGGCAGCCATGCGGTCACCGGAATGGGTCGCAGGAGATTGATGGTTGGATCGAGAAGCTGCCGCAGGATTTTGACCCGTCCGATCATCAGGCCGAGCGGGATCCCGATCAGCGCGGCCAGGAAGAAACCTCCGTACACGCGCGTCATCGACTTCCAGATGTGGGTGAGAATGGTGCCGCTGAACGCGTCGTCATAGATGCCACCGAACGAGAAGTCGTACATCATGACCGCGACGTCACGCGGACTCGGTACAAGTCGCGTGCCGGTAACCGCGACCGCGCGGTCCCACAGCAAGATCAACAGCAGCGGAAAGCCCAGGCCGAGCGCGACGGTGCGCATCCGCTCTATCAGCTGGCGACGACGCGGAGCAACGGCCGGCACTTCCGATGCGGCTGATTGCGCCGCATCGGTAATCGCTGTGGCCTGTTCGCTCAAGACGACGCCTCGATGCGAGGCTACATGAACTGCTTGGTGATGTGGCGGTTCAGATCCGGGACCTGGCGGATCTGTTTGTTCTCATACATCAGTTTGGTGTAGGCGGCGGCGCGCTGCATGAATACGTCGTCGATCTTCCAGGCAAGCTCTACGTTTGGCACCGCAAGCTCGATCGATTTCTTCTGCTGCCCGAGCTTCTGCATCGCCATCTCCACGATCTCCTGCGGATTGGCCATTGCATAGTCCACGGCCTTGCGGTGCATGTCGACGATCAGTCTGATTCGATCGGGGTTCTCTTTCACCGCCTTCTCGCTCGCGGACAGAATCATGTTCAGCGAGCCGATCGGCGTGGAATAGGGATACTCGACGAGCTGTCCGGTGCCGTTGGCGAGGCTGATGCCCGGCGCGGGCTCCGCTCCCACATAGGCGTCCACGTCGCCGCGCGCGAGCGCCGCCGGGTGGTCGCTGAAGGAAAGGCGGATCGGCTGCACGTCCTTGATCGACATGCCCTCCATCCGCAGCCGCTCGAGGATCACTGCCTCCTGGGTCGATCCCGGCCAGATCGCGACACGCTTGCCGCGCAGATCTTTGATGGTTTTGATGCCGGTAGTGGCGCCGGAGATTACCGCCATGCCGCGGTTGTTCGCGTTCGCGACGATCAGCACCGGCTCGCCAGCTGCGGCGCCGAGCAGGAACGCGGCGATTCCATGGATGCAGGTGTCTACGGTTCCGGTCAGCACCGCATTCTTGCCGTCGGTCGGACTTTCAAACGGGAACACCTCGACCGTATATCCGGGCGGCGCGAACTTTTCGTAGAAATAAGCGGAAATACCGTGGATGAGCTTGAGCGTGCCGACTCGCAGAACCTTGTCCTGGGCGTGGACCGGCGCGGCGAATGCAATCGACAGCGCGGTGAGCAGGGCCGGCAATGCAACTTTGACGAGGTGGGCGATCATGAAGCCTCCTGTGAGGTGAAGGCATGCCCGGCCGCATGCGCGACCACTCTAGCGTAATTGGTCTGAGCCGTGAACGTCGGGTTTGGAAAAGAACGTTGACAACCGGCTCGGCTGCACCCGGCCTGCGGAATTGCACAATCCGAGAAGTCTCAGAACACGGTGCCATCCGCCGCAACCGAGATCGGCGGCGGACCGTTGGGTGGGCGTAAGTCAAGCGCAATCTTGCGACCGGCCGCCCAAGTTCCGCCCTCGAGCAGGTGTGGCAGCGTGAACCTCGCATCGAGCTTGAGGTTCGCGCGCACCGGCTCGACCAAGCGGTCGAGCAAGGTCACTGTCAGCGCGCGCCATTCGACGATCGGCTCGGATCGGACGTCATGACGTGAGCGCAGATCGAGTCCCGCGCGGGGATCGATCACGCCGAGGTCGATCAGCAGGCCGCCGTTGCGGTACTCCGCGAGCGCGGTGAGCGCGTCGATGCCTTCCACGCGCAGGCCGGCTTGCGCGAGCGGCTCAAGCAACGAGTAGGTGAGCCATTGCGACAGCTTGTGGAACGGCACGATTTCACTTGTGGCATCGCCCTTACGCACGGCGGGATGGCGTCCGGCATCGCCGAGCGGAAATCCATTGATCATCAGCCCGGAAGGCCAAATCGGCGACAGCGCATCGAGCAAGGTTGCCAGCACGGCGCCGGCGGCAATCGATCGATCGCGGGCGGCGCTGAGAAAATGATCAATCAAATGGCCGGGGCGCGTGGGGGCGGTGCCGAACAGCGCCGGACGATCGGCGAGCGCGCGGCCGAGGCGGCGCAGCAACGCGGCGCGCTGCTCGACCCCGATCAGCGGATTTGCCGCGCTAACCTGAAACTGCCGCGCGAGCGCCGCCGCCTCGAGCTTCGCAAGCGCGATGCTGTCAACACGGGGGGGCCCATCCGCATCGGACGAAAACAGCCCCGAGCGAAACATCTCGAGGCTAGCGACGGCGAGGCCTTCGGAGCGCGCCAGCCGCAGCCCGGTCGCGGATTCATCGTAGTGCCAGGCATCACCGGCGCCGGCATCGAGCAGCACGCTTACCGTGACGAGATCGATGGCTGCGCGCGCCCGCTCGACAGGATCATCGCCGAGCTGCGCGGCCAGCTCGCCCCAGCGGTCGATGCCGCCCGCGGAAAAATGCCGCCAGCGGCTGTGATAGGGAATTTTCAGATCCGGATACGCCGCCAGGGTGACGTCCGCGACATAGTCGGCGACGCGCGGCAGAAGGCTCTCGTCCAGGGAAAAATGCGGCGAGCGCCCCTCGGCAACCCAGCGATGAACCATGGCGCAGCGCTCGCGCACCGCTACGGCGCTGCGGAGCTGGGCAAGAATGGGCGGGGGAACGGGGGATGGGGTCGAAGGCATTCGTCAGACCTATCATACGCGTCATGCCCGGCAACGCAGTCGAGCTTGCGCAGGCTGCGTAGGCTTGTGTGCGCTGCCGGGCATCCACGTCTTTCCTATTCCCGATAAGACGTGGATGGCACCGCAACTCGGGCTTACCCGACTTGCGCACATTTAAACGCCGCAAGTCGAGTAAACCCGACTTGCGGTCACGAGCCCGGCCACGACGCCGTAACAGTGCGTCAAAATCCAAGCCGCCTCATTTCACATTGCCGCCGCACAAAATCCTTCCGCTGGTCCAAAGTCCGGGCCACAGATTCGGGCTATCGGGGTATCACAGGGGAGATCCGGGGATGTATCTCTTGGCCGTTTTTCGGGGGATCGTGAATCTCTTCCATCGCCGCTATCGACCGGAGCAGCACTACATGCGCGGTCCCGGGCCCAAGTGGTTCGAGCGGCACCGGCAGTGATCGGGCGAGACAAGCAGCTCATGGTTTGGTCGCCAGGCCCGCAGAGCAGTTAACTTCATAATAATCTCGCTGGGCCAGTATGGGGATGCCGCGTGCAACGCGCAGCGAGGGGGCTTTCGTCATCTGACCGCTGAACAGGGTGCGACATGCGAGCGTTTCTCGCAGCCATGCCGGCTGACCGGATTTCCCATGCCGCGATCCTCTCGGCAGGAGCATTGTGCGGCGTCCTGGTGTTGTTCGTGGCGCCGCTCGCCTTCTCGAACCCGTTTCCCGCGCCGCGCGAGCGCGAATGGGTGATCGAGCGATCGGTGCTGCAGGCCGCGCTGGCGGTTTCCATGCCGGACGAGGTCGAAACGCCGACCCTGTGGGATTTCGTCTCGCTGCCCGCCTACCAAGGCGCGATCAGGTTCGTGCTGCCCACGCGCCCGCGATCGAAGGAAGCGGCTGCAGCAAAGCGCGCCGGGATCATGGATGAGGTCGACGCCTATCTCTGGGACGTTTATCGCCGCGCGCCGGTCAAACGCGATTCCACCGGCGACTTCACCTGGAAAGATGTGGCGGCGGCCAAGCGCATGGGCCTCTCGATGTCGGCGTACGTGATCGGTGGCATGGATCCGGACTTCCGCGAGCAGCTCTACCACGCCGGCCGCGCGATGGATCGTGCAGGTATCCGCTGGTCGATGCTGAGCGCGTTCCGCGACGACTATCGCCAGCGCATTGCTTCGGGGCTGAAAGCCTCAACCGGCAACTCGGCGCATGGCGGTAGCGCCAGGACCGGCGGCTACGGTCACGGACAGGCCATCGATGTCACTGCCGCCGATGGAAACGACGATGCGGTGTGGCGCTGGCTCGATGCCCATGGCACAAAATATGGCCTCTATCGCCCGCTGCCCGGCGCCGATCCGGCGCATGTGCAGGCGCGGAGCGGCTGGCACAAGCTTGCGCTGGCGTTGCGCGGCGAGCGAGTCGGCGGCGAGGGCACCCGCGTCGCCGCAGCCGCCGCCGTCAAGACCAAATACGCCGACGCCGATCGCTAGTGTCCCCATTCCGAAGTTCGCAAACCCTTGCGGCACCCTCTGATGCGAACTTCGGAATCAAAGGGACACTAGCAACGTTATGATTCTAGTGCCGCTTTTGCACCCGAAGTTCGCAAACACCCTTGCCGCCCGATCGTGCGAACTTCGGGTTCGCGGCACTAGCGAGCCCGCGTGCTCATTTGAAAATTTCCGGACGCGGGTCCGGAACAAAACCGTCGCGGTTCGGCATTTGCACGCGCGGCAAGCTTTGCGCGTCGAGCACCGTCGCTTTGTCGATGATCTTCGCTTCGCCAAGGATGTACGCGCACACGGCGTAGACTTCGTCCGCCGACAGCGAGCCGGGGGCGGTGAACGGCATGGCGCGGCGGATGTAATCGAACAGCGTGGTGGCATAAGGCCAGTAGCTTTCCACCGTGGCGACCGCCTTAGGCGAGGTGAGCGTGCCGCGGCCGCCGATCAGGCGCAGCGAAGCGCCGGCCGGCATGTTTGGAATGTTGGCGACGCCCGCGAGATCGCCGCCGTGGCACGCTGCGCACGCGGTCTCATAAATCTGTTTGCCGCGGGCATAATCACCCCGTCCGGCTGGCAGGCCTTTGCCGTCGGCGGGAATCGCGATGGCGATCGCCGCAATCTCCTGCTCGCTCGCGGGCTGCCCGAATTCGAACTTGCTCGGATAGCCCTGGGCATTGGCAAGCGCGAGCGCGAGCATGTTGGCAACGGCTGCCGCGCCGATCCGCTTCATGGCATCAGCCCAGCGGATGCACATTCTTCACGCTCCCGTCCGCGGCGATGCCCCAGCTTTGGATCGCATTCATGTGATAGAACAGCATGCCCGGTGCATCGAGCGGCCCGCGCTCGGCGATCAGTTGCTGGTGTGTCGGCTGCGTGTAGCCGGTCTCGTCGGTCGCACGGCTCTGCAACGTGGCCGGCGTTCCGTTCCACACCCAGGGGAAACGGAAGCGCGTCTGGCAGATCGGCAGCACCGGATCTTGCAGCGCGGCGAGGCCCCAGGTTTTACCGCCATCGGTCGAGATTTCCACGCGTGCGATCTTGCCGCGCCCGGACCAGGCCAGCCCGGTGATCTCGTAGAAGCCGGGGCCAGGGAGCCGCATCTCGCCCGACGGAAAGGTGATCACCGATTTCGCTTCCATGGTGAAGGTGAAGATGCGCGCCTTGCCGGTCTTGGTGATGAGATCGCTGTATTTCGAGGTTTCCTCGCGCGTGTAGAACGGCTTGTCGCTGACTTCGAGCCGCCGCAGCCACTTGATCGAGATGTTGCCCTCCCATCCCGGCAGGAACAGGCGCATCGGATAACCCTGCTCGGGCCTGATCGCCTCGCCGTTCTGCGCGAACACGACGAGCGCGTCGGAAAGGCACTTGTCGATCGGCACGCTGCGGGTCATCACCGCGGCGTCGGCGCCCTCGGCCAGCACCCAGGCGGCCTCAGGCTTCAGTCCGGACTGCTTGAGCAGGGTCGGCAGCGGAACGCCGGTCCATTCCGAGGTCGACACCAGCCCGTGCGTGCGTTGCACCGTGGGCTGATTGGGCCGCATCAGCTCGCTGCCTGTGGTGCCGGAGCATTCCATGAAATAGGTGCGGGAAACCGTGGGAAAGCGTTTGAGGTCGGCGTGCGAATATTTCATCGGCCGGTCGACCATGCCGTGGATTACGAGCCGGTGTCGCGCCGGATCGATGTTGGGAATGCCGCCGTGGTGCCGCTCGTAGTGGAGACCGGACGGCGTGATGATGCCGTAGCCGCTCTGCATGGGCGTGAACGAAGCGGTCTTGGTCGGATTGGCCCACCGCACCTCGCTCTCGAACTGCGAGCGCGAGCCATAACCGCCGTCGACGCCCATCATCCGGCCCGGCTCTTTGGTGGCGTCGGCCTGAACCGGATATTCCACCGCGCCCGGCGGTGCCTTGGCGCTGGCCGGCCGCGGCAATACTGCGGCTGCACCGGTAGCAGCCACCGCGCCTGCGACGCTCAAAAGTGCGCGCCGCGATGGCGCCAACGCGAACATGCCCTCCCTGCATTCACATTCCTCCAGCGCGGCGATTTCCTTGGCTTGTGCCTCGCTGATCGGCTCGCCGATACGGGCGAGCGCTGTCTCGATGGCACGCGCCTTCGTGTTGATGCGGTCGGAGTCGGCCGAAGACATGAGGTTTCCTCCCCTCAATGCATGTCGCGAGAATAGGAAACTGCGGTGAGTGCCTCAAGCGGTGCGCTCGACATCGCACCCCGAGCATTTGCGCGCACGGCGCGACGAGAAAGCATTTGCATGCACTCCCGGAAAGGCTCATTTTCGCAGCCGTCGGTGAGCAAATTCGTCTTTTTCCGGAGCCGCCATGGCGCACATTCGCGTTTCGTTTCGTTGCTCGTTAGCGAGCGTTTGCCTCATTGCGTTTCTAGTTCTGATTGATGCCGCTCCGGCAAGGGCGGGCAAGATCAAGATGGTTTTTCCCGGCCCGGTCACGACGTTTTCGCTCCCCTATCTCGTTGCGCAGAAGAAAGGCTGGCTCGGCGAGCTTCAAGTCGAGGACGTCCACGTCACCGGCGATCCCAATGCCATGCGCGTGCTGCTGTCGGGCAATGCCGATATCGGATTGATTGGCACGCTCAACGTGCTGGCTTCGATCCATGCGGGCGCCAACATCCGCGCGATTCATTCCTGGCAGCCGATCGGCGACTACAGCATCGTGCTGGCGAAGGGGAAGGGCACCACGCTCGCCGATCTCTCCGGCAAGACGTTCGCCTCGTCGGGGCCGGGCGGCATGCCGGATCAGCTGCCGCGGCTCATCATGCGCAAGCACGGCATCGATGAATCGACGACGCGCTTCGTCCAGGTCGGTGGCCACGCCGCCCGCCTGCAGGCGGTGATCGGCGGGCGCGCCGACGCGACCTTGGTCAACACGGTCACCGCGCTCAAGGGCGTGCAGGACGGCAAGGTCACCATTCTCACGAGAGTGTCGGAGGAATTTCCCGGGCTCGGCTACATCTGGAACGTGGTACGCGCCGAATCCCTGAACAAGCCGGAACTCGATGCCGCGTTCCAGACCACGACCGATATCGGCATTCGCGGTTCACGCTTCATCATGGCCAATCCCGACGAAGCAGCGGCGATCCTGCATGAGCGGCTGCCCGATCTCGACTTGCCGTTCCTCAAGGCGGTGGTGCGCGACCTCAATAGCGAGAATCTGTGGGGCGTGAACGGCGGCCTTGATCCGAAGATCGAGGAGTTTACCGCCGAGCTGAACATGAAGCTCGGCAATCTGCCGGTCGCGGTGCCAGCGAAGGACGTGCTCGAGTCGCGTTTCGTGGAAGCCGCGCTGAAGAACTTCGGCCTGTATCAGAAGAACTAGTGGTGCCATGACGCCCTCGCCGCCGGCATCCGACGGCATGGTCGTCTATGAAGGCGTGAGCAAGTTTTTCCCGGTGCGCGCGACAGCCGGGCCGAGAGAGCAGCCGGAGCTTATGGTAGCGCTCGATCGCATCAATGCGAGCGTGCGCAGGGGAGAGCTTGTCACGCTGCTCGGCCCGAGCGGCTGCGGCAAGACCACGTTGCTGCGCCTCACCGCCGGGCTGATCGCCCCCGACGAGGGCCGCATCACCGTGGCGGGCGCGGCGGTGACCGGGCCGCGCAAGGACGCCTGCATGGTGTTCCAGAACTTCGGCCTGCTGCCTTGGCGCACGGTGCTCGGCAACGTCGAGTTTCCTCTCGAGATCGACGGCGTCGGCGCGGCCGAGCGCCGCGATCGCGCGCGCCATTTCATCGAGCTGGTCGGGCTCGGTCCATTCGTGCAGCATTTTCCGCACGAGCTCTCAGGGGGCATGCAGCAGCGCGTCGGCATCGCCCGCGCATTGATGCGCAAGCCCATCCTCATCTTCATGGACGAGCCGTTCGGCGCGCTCGACGCGCAGACGCGCGAGCAGCTGCAGGAGGACTTTCTGCAAATCTGGTCTCGTACGGCGGCGACCGTGATCTTCGTCACCCACAGCATCGACGAGGCGCTGTTCCTCTCCGATCGCATCTTCGTATTCGACACCGCGCCGGGACGCATCCGCACCGTTGTAGATTCTCCGCTCGCGCGCGAGCGACTTGCCGGCGACGTGCGCGCTCATCCCGGGTTCGGCACATGCCGGGCCGAGCTGCGCGATATGCTCAGGAGTGCCTCATGACAATATCCGTACCTTCGTCCGCCAACGCGCCGCGCAAATTGATTCCGGCGCAGCAACCCACATTCGCGCAGCGCGTACGCACGGTTCTCACCAGTCCCAATGCCGTCCGCACCCTATCCATCGCAGTGTTTTTCGCGATCTGGGAATATTACGGCCGGCGCATGGACCCGATTTTCATGGCACCGCCGAGCGCGATCTTCGCAGCGGCCCTGGAACTCATCCAGAGCGGCGCGCTCGCGAAGGCGCTGGTGCAAACCTTGTGGCCGTTCGCGGTGGGCATGGCGCTTACCGTCGTGCTCGGCATCCTGCTCGGCATCGTCATGGCGCAGTGGCGCGTCCTCGAATACGTGCTCGATCCCTTCATCAATGCGCTCTACGCGATCCCGCGCATTGCGCTCATCCCGCTCATCATCCTGTGGGCCGGTCTGGAATTCGTCGGCAAGGTCAGCATTCTGGTCTCGGTTGCGATCTTTCCCATCACGGTGAACACGTTTTCCGGCATCCGCGACGTACGCGGTGCCATGCTCGAGATCGGCCGCGCCTATGGCGCGACCGAATGGCAGATTTTCTGGAAGATTGTTTTGCCGGCGGCGGTTCCCTTCATCATGGCGGGCATCCGCCTCGCGGTCGGGCTTGCCATCATCGGCATCATCGTGGCCGAGTTCTTCACCGCGATCAGCGGGCTCGGCGGCATGATCGTCGAATACGCGAACGTGTTTGCCACTGCCAAGCTGTTTGTACCGATCATCGTGATCGCGCTGGTCGGTGTCGTGCTCGCCGAGTTCGTGATGTGGCTGGAGCGGCGCATGTCGCGCTGGCGCCAACTCGAGCGCGAGCGATTTTAGGCGGCGCGGTTCCCTCCGTCATTGCCGGGCTTGACCCGGCAATCCATCGACTTCGCAAAAATGCTTCTTTCGATGGATGCCAGCAGAACTCGGGGCTTGCCCGAGTTCTGCACGTTAAAGAAGGGCTGCAAGTCGGGTAACCCGACTTGCAGTGTCAAGCCCGGGCATGACGATTCATTTACGCAGGCGAGGCGTTCGCCTTCGCTCCCTGCAGCAGCGCGAACAGGCGCGCCGGCGTGACCGGATATTCCGCGATGTGCACGTCGAACGGCGCAAGCGCGTTCTCGATCGCCGAAACGATCGCGCCGGCGGCCGGCACGCAGCCGGATTCGCCGACCCCCTTGACGCCGAGCGGATTGAGCGGCGACGGGAACTCGGCAAATTTTATTTCGATGTTTGGCACTTCGGTCGCGCTCGGCAAAAGATAATCCGCCAACGTGGTGGTGAGCGGCTGGGCCTCATCGTCGTAGCCCATCCATTCGAACAGCGCATTGCCGAGCGCGTGTACGGTGCCTCCGAGCAGCTGGCCTTCCACCATCATTGGATTGATCATGCGGCCGCTGTCGTTGACCACGACGTAGCGCAGGATCCGCACGCCGCATGTCTCGATATCGACCTCGACCTCGACCGCGTGGCATCCTCCGCCATAGGTGAGCGCGTTCGGCAGAAAGCTTTGCATGCTTTCCAGGCCGGGATCGAATTTGCCCGGCATGGCGTAACCAGGCACACCGGAGACTGCCTCGGCGATTTCGCCCAAGCTCAAGCCGCTGCCCGGCGCGCCGGCGATTTCCACGCGCCCGTTGCGCAATTCGAGGTCGCCCACGCTCGCCTCCAAGAGATGAGCGCCGACGGCGAGCGCCTTTTCCCGCACCGCGGTCGCGGCGAGGTGGACGGCCGAGCCAGCAGTTACGGTCTGACGGCTGGCGAAGCCGCCTTGGCCGTGGGGAATGACCGCGGTGTCGCCAGCGGCCACGCTTACTTGATCGGGCGCCACGCCAAACTGCTCGGCGCAGATCTGCGCGAGTGCGGTCTTGATGCCTTGCCCCATCGGCATCGCGCCGGTGTAGACGGAAATGCGCCCGGAGCGGCCGATACGCACGATGCCGGATTCGAATGGGCCGCGACCGGTGCCTTTGACCCCGTTGCCGACGCCGATGCCGAGATAACGGCCATCCGCGCGCGCGCGCTGCTGGCGCGCGGGAAAGCCGGCGTAGTCGATCGCTTCGAGCGCAGTACGCTGCAGGCTCGGGAAATCGCCGCTGTCGAGAGCGACCGGCGAGCCGGCGCGCGTTTTCAGGGGCGTGACGTAAGGCATCTTTTCCGGCGGCACCAGATTGCGGCGGCGAACCTCGGCACGGTCGCGCTTGAGTTCAGCGGCGATCCGGTCGAGCAGGCGCTCCATGGCGAAGGCGCCTTCCGGATAGCCGGCGCCGCGCACCGGCATGGTGGCGACCTTGTTGGTCTCCGCGATGCGCACGCGCAGCTCGAAGGCGGGCAGCATGTAGGGGCCGGGCAGCGCCGTCGATGCGTTATAGGGAAGATTGATGCCCTGCGGCGTATAGGCGCCCTCGTCGTGGGTGAGCTCGCCGCGCACGGCGAGCAGGCGTCCGGCATCGTCGAAGGCGACTTCGAGGCCCCAATACTGATCCCGCTCCTGCACCGCGGCAAGAAAATGCTCGCGCCGGTCCTCTACCCATTTTATCGGCTGGCGCAGCAGCAGGCAGGACGCGGCAAGCGTCACCTCCTCCGGGTACATGACGAACTTGGCGCCGAAGCCGCCGCCCACGTCGGGCGCGACGACGCGCAGCCGATTCTCGTCGAGCCGAAGCATTTTCATCAAAAACCCACGCACCTCGTGCGCGAGCTGCGTCGACGACCAGAGCGTGAGCCGGTCCTCGTTGAGATCATACGTGGCGATTGCACCGCGTCCTTCGATCGAATGCGCGCCGCCTCGGTGCTGCTTGAGCCGGACGCTGGTGCAGTGCGGCGCGCGCGCGAACGCGCCGGCGACGTCCCCATAGGCCTGGTCGAACTCGAGCAGGAGATTGCTCGCCCGCGCATGATGGGCGCGTGGCGCGTCGCGTGCCAGCGCCTCGCGGCAGTCGGATACAGCGGACAGCGGCTCATAGTCCACCGCGACCAGCGCGGCGGCGTCTTCCGCGAGGTAACGCGACTGCGCGATCACCACTGCGATCGCTTCGCCGACGAAGGCGACCTCGTCCTTCGCCAGAACAAACGGAGTGATGTCGGGCGGCAGCTGCGCGGTACGAAATTGCAGGGGGAGTCGCTCTTGCGCCAGGAGCGGCTTGAGATCGGCAAGGGTGAACACCGCGCGCACCCCCGGCGCGCGGCGCGCCGCTTTCGTGTCGATCGAGCGAATGCGCGCGTGCCCGTGCGGGCTGCGCACGAATGCCGCCTCCAGCATGTCCGCAAAGCGCAGGTCGGCGACGAAGCGGCCGTGGCCAGTGAGCAGAGGCCGATCCTCGAGCCGCTTGATGGAATGGCCGATGTAACGGCTGCGCGTCACTTCTTCTGCCGTCCCTTGGCCGAGCGCGGTCCCATCGGCTCCGGCTGAAACGGTCCGTCGCGCATATCGAGATAGGCTTTCATGCCGCCCTGGCGTTGCGCCTCGAACAACTTCTCACGGAATTCGTTGTGTGACGAGTGCGCGAGCGCACCGAGCGTTCCCTCGAGCAGCAATCCCGAATAGAGGCCGGCCGCCTGCATGCCCATCATTGTGATCGCCTTGTTGAGACGAACCGACGGCTCGGGCACCAGCGCGATGCGCTTGGCCAGCGCCCGCGTCACCTCCATCAGCTGATCGTGTGGCACGACTTCGTTGACCATGCCGATGCGCAACGCCTCCTGCGCGTCGAAGTGGTCGCCGGTCAACGTCCAGCGGTTGGCGGCTTTCCATCCGCACAACGCGCCGAACAGAAACGTCGAGTTGGAGACGTGGCGCACTTCCGGCTGCGCGAACACGGCCTGATCCGAGGCGATGGTGATGTCGGCGGCGAGCTGGTACCAGAATCCGCCGCCCATGGCCCAGCCGTTGACCGCGGCGATGATCGGCTTTCCCAGCCGCCACATGTGAGTCCATCCCACGACACGCTCCGCATCGGTGCGCTGCCAAAATTCGATGAACTCGGCGTGGGTCTTTCCTTTCGGATCGGTATGCCGGGTGCCCTTGTCGGTTTGCGCCTGGTCGTAGCCGGCGCAGAAGGCACGCCCGGCGCCGGTGAGAATGATGACGCGCACGGCGCGATCCGTATCGGCGCGATCGAACAGCTTGTGCAGCTCCGCTTCGAGCGGATGGGTAAGCGCGTTCATGCGCTCGGGGCGATTGAGGGTGATCGTCGCAATGTTTTCGTCCACGCTATAGAGCAGTTCCTGGCTCATCCCGCTTCCTCTCGCCTGAGTTGACTCGTCATGCCCGCGCTCGCATGCATCTAAAAAGCGAAGACGATGGATTGCCAGGTCAAGTCCGGCAATGACGGGCTACGGAGCCGTCTCACCAGCCGTTCTGTCATTCCACCCTGATCTTCGCATCGCGAATGATGGCTTCGTATTTCGCCATCTCGTCGCGGACGTATTTTGCGAATGTATCCCCAGGCGAACCGATCGGCTCGAACCCCAGTGTATTCAATCGCTCCTTGACGTCCGGTTGCGCAAGAATCTTGGTGATTTCCGCCTGCAATTTATTGGAGACGTCCGCGGGCAAGTTCTTAGGTCCCCAAAGCCCATACCAGGAGACGAATTCGAATCCCGTCATTCCGGATTCCGCGACGGTCGGAATCTCCGGCGCGGCGCTCGCGCGCTTGCGGCTGGTCAGGCCAAGCGCCTTGATCTTGCCGCCCTGGGCGAGCGGCAGCGAAGACAGCATCGGATCGGCGAGCAGCTGAATCTGGCCGCTCATGAGATCGGTAAGCGCGGGCGCCGTGCCCTTATAAGCGATGACCAGCGTGTCAAGGCCGGCATCTCGCTTGAGCAGCTCGATGGCGAGATGACTGGCGGAACCGATCGTGGTCGCGCCGAAGGTGGATTTCTGCGGATCCTTGCGAACGAGATCGAAGAAATCCTTGAGATTGTTGGCAGGGATGCTTGGCGTGGTGCTCACGATCAGCGGCCCGTCTGCCAGCAGTATCACCGGCGTGAAATCGTGCACTACGTCGTAGGGCACGTTCTTGTAAAGAAGCGGATTGATCACGTGGACGGACGCGGAGACGAGCAGGCTGTAGCCGTCGGGTAAAGCCTTGGCGACGGCGTTTGCGCCAACTATTCCGGATGCGCCGCCGGCGCGATTCTCCACGATGAAATGCTGCCCCATCGCCTCGTTGAGCTTCTGCACCAGAATGCGCGCGACGCCGTCGACCGAGCCGCCGGCGGGAAACGGCACGACGACGGTGACGGTGCGGGACGGATAGCTTTGTGCCGTTGCGGCTGAAGCCAAGCATGCAAGCGCACCGACAACTAACGCTGCTGTTGTGATGCGCCGGGCCAGACGAGTCATTGAGCTGAAATCCTTTCGACCATCAGTATGTCCCGGGATAGCTACCGCCGTCGATCAGGAGATTTTGTCCGGTGATGAAGCCGGCATGCTGTGAGCACAGGAACGCGCAATAGGCGCCAAGCTCGGCCGGCCGGCCATAGCGCTTGGCCGGACTGGCGTCGGCGCGCGCGCGCCAAAGCTCGTCGAAGCTCTTGCCGGTTGGCTCCAGCATGCCGCGCACGTGCTGGCGCTGTGCATCGCTGTCGAAGATGCCGGGCAGCAGGTTGTTGATGGTCACGTTGTGGGCGACGGTTTGTCGCGCGAGCCCCGCGACGAAACCGACCAGGCCGGAGCGGGCGCCATTGGAGAGGCCGAGCTCGAGCTGGGGAATTTTCACGCTGCGCGAGACGATGTTGATGATGCGGCCGAAGTCGCGCGCCATCATGCCGTCGACGGTCAGCCGCATCATTTCGATTGGCGACAACATCATCGCATCAAGCGCCGCAATCCAGGTCTCGCGCGACCAGTCGCGGAAGTTGCCGGGCAGCGGCCCGTCCGCGTTGTTGAGGAGGATGTCCGGCTCCGGGCAAGCCTCGAGCGCGGCGGCGCGCCCTTCGGCTGTGGTGATGTCGCCGAGGACCGTGGTCACCTTGACGCCCGTCACCGCCGCGATCTCGGCGCCCGCTTTTTCCAACATCTCGCGCTTGCGCGCCACGATGGTGACGTTGACGCCCTCCTGCGCGAGCGCCAACGCGCAGGCCTTGCCGAGCCCTCGGCTCGCGCCGGAGAGGAGCGCCTTTCTGCCGCGGATTCCGAGATCCATATGTCTAGCGTGTCATTCCGGCCGATCGAAGCGAGTGCCGGAATCCATAATCAAGGGACCAGAGATGGATTCCTGGCTCGCCGCTTCGCGGCGCCCCGGAATGACAAATCAAGACGCGACCGTCACGCCGCGACCGCCGAGAGCGGGCGAAGCTTGTAGCCATATTTCTTGTCGAGCCCGAGCTCCTGAACGATGCGCAGCCCGTTCGCGAACGCCTCGCCGTCGAGGTTGGTGAGCGGCTTGCGCAGATCGCCGGCCGGCAGACCGAGCGCTTTCATCAGCGACTTCACCGGCACCGGATTGATTGCCGAATAGGTGAAATGCAGAAGCGGCAGCAGCTTCAGATAGGTGGCCTTGAAATTTTCCGTGTCCGCGTAGCTCGTCCACGGTGTTGAAATCGTCGCAAGCTCGGCCGGCGCGACGTTGCCGGTCATGTTGGCGGTGCCATGGCCGCCGAGGCTCATGGTCGGCACGACGAGGCCGAGATTGGGGCTGTCGCAGCACATGACCGAGACGCTCGGTTTCGCCGCCAGCACTTGCGCGACCTGGCCGACACGCGCGGTCGATTCCTTGTGCACGACGTAGTTCGGATGCTTGAAGATGCGAATGAGCTGATCCCAATGAAGGTCGCTCTTCACCCGCGGCGGGTTGTTGTAGATGCCGAGCGGCAAATCGGTGGCGTCGGCAACCTCGAGAAAGAAGCACTCGATGTCGCTTTCCGGCGCGCAGATATAGGATGGCGCCGCCAGGATCGCGCCGTCCGCGCCGTTATCTTTGGCGAAGCGAACGTTTGCAATCGTCGCCTCGGTGTTGTTGCCGGTGCAGCCGAAGAAAATCGGCATGCGCGGCGTTTTCATTTTGGCGGTCTCGACAATGATGTTCTTTCTTTCCTCCGGCGACAGCATCGAAGTCTCGCCGGTCGAGCCCATGATCAGCACCGCCGACGTGCCGTGCGCCTGTTGAAATTGGAGCAGTGCGGCAAACGCGGCAAAGTCGACCGAGCCGTCCTTGTTGAACGGCGTGATCAGCGCAACGAACGAGCCCGTGGGCCTAAGCTTGGACATGTGATCTCCAGCCTCTCTTCGTCATGCCCGGCCTTGCGTCGGGCATCCACGTCTTTCTCTCACTTGTGCAAGCAAGACGTGGATGGCCGGGACACTAGCGCGTTCACGCGCGTCTTCGACGCGCTATGCCCGGCCATGACGGGGAATGTCTTGACCAGCCTCATAATAGCATCCGGCAGTCCGCTAGCCAGCCGCTGCCAATTCCGGCGGCGTGAAGGCGCGAACCGCCGGCGCCGGCGCGTTCCAGCGCTCGATCTCGATGAGCGCGGTGAGCGCGCTTGGTCCCTGCGCGAGCGGCGAGGTGCCGATGTCGAGCGTGAGCACGTTGGCATTTCCATGCCGCTCCGGCTCGCCCGCCGCATCTGGCGGATCGAACCAGGCGCCCGTCGCCATCACTGCGACGCCCTGCATCACGTCGGGATCGAGCACGGCGCCGGCGAGACAGGCGCCGCGCGCATTGAACACGCGCACGATGTCGCCGTCGCAAATGCCGCGCCGTGCGGCATCGGCGGGATTGATGCGGATCGGCTCGCGTCCGGCGACTTTCCCGCGGCGTGAGACCGGGCCCGGGTCCATCTGGCTGTGCAGGCGATCGGCCGGCTGGTTCGTGATCAGATGAATCGGCCAGCGTTGGGCGGCGGTGCCGCCGAGCCACTCCGCCGGCGGCATCCAGGTGGGATGGCGAGGACAATCCGTGTAATCGAACCCGGCAACCGCGTCGGAAGCGATCTCGATGCGACCGGACGGTGTCTTGAGCGGAAAGCGCTCGGGGTCGCGCCGAAACTCCTCGAACAGAACAAAGTCGCGCTCGGGCGGCGGCAATTCGACAAAACCTTCGGCCCAGAACTGCTGGAAGCCGGGAAGCGCCACGCCCTTGGCCGTCGCGCTCGCGCGCACGCGGTCGTACACCGACTGGCACCATCCCAGCTCATCGCGATCTTCCGTAAATGCCTTGTCGTAGCCGAGCCGGCGCGCCAGCGCGCGGAAAATGTCGAAATCGTTGCGCGCGTCGCCGATCGGATCGATGGCGCGATGCATGGCAAGGATGAAGGAGTCGCGTGTTGAGCCGCCGACATCGTTGCGCTCGAGCATGGTGGTGGCGGGAAGCACGATGTCGGCATGGCGCGCGGTCGGCGTCCACCAGCTCTCGTGCACGACGACGGTCTGCGGCTTCTGCCAGGCGCGCTGCAGGCGGTTGAGATCCTGATGATGGTGGAACGGATTGCCGCCGGCCCAATAGATCAGCCGAACATCGGGATAGGTGTAGCGGCGGCCGTTGAACGCATAGCTCTGGCCGGGATTGAGCAGCATGTCGGCGATGCGGGCCACAGGTATCACCGTGCGCGCCGGGTTGAGCGGCAGCGGCACCTCGGGACTCGCGACATCGACGCGCGGGTTGCCGATGCCGTTGGTCGAGCCATGGCCGAAGCCGAAGCCGCCCCCGGGTAGGCCGATTCCGCCCAGCATCGCCGCAAGCACGATCGCCGCCCAATAGGGTTGCTCGCCATGGTGCGCGCGTTGCAGCGACCAGGCGCAGGTGATCATGCTGCGGGTCGCCGCCGCGCGGCGCGCAACATCGCGGATCGTGTCGGCGGGCACGCCGGTGATCGAGGCCGCCCATTGCGCGCTTTTCGGCACGCCGTCGTCGAGCCCGAGCAGATAGCGGCGGAACGTCTCGAAGCCGAAGCAATTGCGCGTCACGAAATCTTTATCGTATCGATCCTCCTTGATCAGCGTATGCGCCATCGCCAGCATCAGCGCAGTGTCGGTGTTGGGCCTGATCGGAATCCATTGCGCGCCGAGAAAATCGGGCGCGTCGGATTTGAGCGGGCTCACCGAGACAAATTCGATGCCCGCTTCCTTGGTGCGGCGGAGCCACATCTCCATCGTATGGGTGCCGGCGCCGCCCGAGCTGACTTGGCCGTTCTTTACCGCGAGACCGCCGAACGCGATGATCAACCGGGTGTGTTTGACGATCGATGGCCAGTCCGTGACGTGGCCCACGACCGGCTGGAACGTGCCGATCACGTGCGGCAGCAGGAAGGTGGCGGCGCCGAAGCTGTAATTGCCGACCTGGTCGACGCAGCCGCCGCCGAGAAACAGAAAGCGTCGCACCAAGCTGCGCGCGTGGTGCACGCGTCCCGCCGACGACCAGCCGTAGGAGCCGCCGAGGATTGCGGTGTTGCCGAATTGCTCGCGCACCCGCGCAAGCTCGTTGGCGACGGTGGCGAGTGCCTCGTCCCAGGAGATTTCCTGAAAGCGATCATTGCCGGTGCGCTCCTTGCCTTGGCGCCAGCCTTCGCGAATGGCGGGTCGCGCGATGCGCAGCGGCGAATGCACCATCGCCGGAATCGCCTCGAGCATGTGCGAGGGTGCGGGATCGCGCGCAAACGGCTCGCAACCAACCACGCGGCCGTTCCCCACCAGCGCGGTGAACGCACCCCAATGGGCGAGCGAGGGAAAGCGGGCGAGAGTCATGACGCTGTTCCAAATTCGGCTGAAGGATGAGCCGTTTGCGGGAGAGACTCAACGGGCTTGTCTGCAGGATGCGGCTAGGGAGGAAACCTCCTGACGCCCGCTCCGAAGCGACACGCGCAAGTACCTCGAATCTCGAAGCATTTTCCAATGCGATTTGTATGTCTCTACAAAATGCATTTTTTATTTGACTACGTAACATAAAAATGGTACAAAACC
>Ga0306923_10000240_pt1 | contig 40881 bp, 41 predicted proteins | sample sta12Can44000108_FD_203841 | JGI IMG/M metagenome (GOLD analysis project Ga0306923, IMG submission 203841) | Lab enrichment of tropical soil microbial communities from Luquillo Experimental Forest, Puerto Rico - statanox.12C.anox.44.000.108 (v2)... | ecosystem: Environmental > Terrestrial >... | reverse complement strand
GGTCGGCGTGCATTCGCACGGCCAGGGCATGGAGACGACGCTGGCGCAGGTCGCGCACGAGGTGACCGGCATCGACGTCGCCAATATCCGCGTCGTGCATGGCGATACCGGGCTCACTCCCTATTCCACCGGCACCTATGCCTCCCGCTCGATGGTGATGGCCGGGGGTGCGGTGGCGAATGCCTGCAAGGCGCTGCTGCCGCGGATAACCGCGATCGGGGCGCACCTCATGCAAAGCACGATCGGCGCAACACGTTATGAGAACGCCGAGGTGGTTGGACCGCTGCGCTCGGTTGCGCTCCAGGAGATCGCGGAGGCCTGGTACATGCGGCCGGAGCGTCTGCCCCCCGATGTCGATGTCGCCGGACTTGAGGCAACCGTCGGGTTTCGTCCCAAGGTCGATACCGGCGCTTTCAGCTATGCTTCGCATGCCGCGGTGGTCGCCGTCGACACCGAGCTGGGCGATGTCGAGATCCTCGATTACGTCATTGTCGAGGATTGCGGCACGGTGGTGAATCCGATGGTGGTGGAAGGGCAGGCGCGTGGCGGCGTTGCGCAGGGAATCGGAACCGCGATGTACGAGGAAAGTCCCTACGACGCCAACGGTCAGCCCTTGGCGGCGAGCTTTGCAGATTATCTGCTGCCCGCAGCAACCGAGATTCCGGCAATGCGGATCTTTCACATGCACACGCCGTCGCCTTACACCGAATTCGGCATCAAGGGCATGGGCGAGGGCGGCGCCATCGCTCCTCCAGCGGTGATCTTCAATGCGGTCAACGATGCTTTGGCGCCTCTCGGCGTGGAGGTCGCAGAGACGCCGCTGACACCGGGCCGGCTGCACGCTGCGCTCGGTCGCGCGAAAACGACGTCGCAATTGGCCGCGGGTTGACCGCCTGGGACGAGCATGTGAATGTCGATGCCTTCTCAACAAACTTTTACGCGGGAGCGACAATGGCCACCAATCCGAAGGCACTCGAGCTCGCCCGGCAGGGAAAGATCGAGTACGAGTGGGGCACGCTCTGGCCGCACTATCACAAGGAGAAAATGAACTGGGGAGGCGGGTTCCGAACCAAGGGTGATGTCGACATCCTGTTTCTGTCCGGCGAGACCGGGCGCGATCCGTTCGAGGACGCCCCATGCCGGACTCCCGAGGAGGAACGGGCGGGCAGAGGCAAGGTGATGTCGCATGACGTCAAGGCGCAGACCCGCCAGTGCCTGGAATACATCAAGAACAAGCTGGAGATGATGGGCGCCTCGCTCAAGCACATCGTGATGTTCCGCTATTACCTGCCGCGGCGCGAGGACGTCTTCGACATGCGCGACGAGATGTACCGTTTCTTCGAGGAGTTCGAGCCGGCCCTGCGCGCGCATCCGAGACCCGCCACGCTGCTGCGCGGCGTCGGGATCGACCTCAAGGAGATGCTGGTCGAGATCGAGGCCTGGGCGGCGGTCCCGCGGCAGAAATAGCGGGGGCGGCATGAGCGCATCGACCGATATCCTGCACAGCCATGCGGTACCGGGAGCAGTCGTCCAGGAGTGGATCATTCCCGCGCGCGGCTATGCCGCGTTCAACATGGAAAAGGGTCAGGTCCTGCGTTTCGTCGACATCGAGGGCAAGCAGGTGCCGGACCTGGTCTGCTTCAATGCACATGATCTCGGCGAAGCGATCAACATGGGAAACTCGCTTCTGATCAACAAGCGGCGGGAATTCGTCAAAGGCAACGTGATCTATTCCATTCGCTGCCGCGCGATGATGACGATCACGGGCTATTCCAATGAGCTGAGCTACGCCTACGGGCCGATGTGCAGCGAGGAGGTCAACCGCATCCGCTACGGCGTTCCCAACACGCCCAACTGCCGGGGCAACCTGGCGATGGCGCTGGGCCCCTGGGGCTTCAGCTACCGGGACATTCCGAACGCCTTCGTGCCTTTCATGAATGTCGAGGTCGACGGGAGCGGCACCATGGAGATCCGCGAGCCGACCAGCGAGGCCGGCGACTATTACGACCTGCGTGCGGAGATGGATTTGCTCATCGGCATCTCGAACTGCCCGCAGGAGCGCAACCCCTGCAACGGGTGGAACCCGACCCCGATGGGCGTGATCATCTACAAGACATGATCATCGACGTTCACGCACACGTAGCGTCGGAGGACTTCATTCGCGCAACGGCCGCGCGACCGGATTACGGGCTGCCCTACGAGGTGCGGCCCGACGGCAGCTACTTCACGCGCGGCTACGGCGAGATGGAGCGAATGATGTGGGATGTCGACGCCCGGCTCGAGAGCCTAGCGCGTCGCAGCATCGACCTGCAGCTCGTTTCGCCGTCGCCGCGCACCCTCTCCGATCATGCGCGCGCAATCGGGGTCGAGGTCGCGCGCCTCATGAACCGCGAGACGGCAAACCTGGTCAAGCGCGGCGGCGGCCGCATTGCCGGCATGGGGGTTCTCCCGCTGGGCGAGCCGGACAAGGCTGCCGACGAGCTTCGCCGAGCGGTCGGGGAATACGGCTTTCGAAGCGCCTGCATTCCCACATCGGCCGCCGGGGCGCCGCTCGACCTGCCGCAGTTCGAAGGCGCCTGGGATGCGCTGGAAGCGCTTGGGCTGCTCGTCTTCATGCACGGCACCACCGCGATCGTGCGTGAAACGCTGGCGCAATACACGCTCAACACGGTGCTGGCGTGGCCGACCGAGGTGACGATCGCCGCGACCCGACTCATATTTTCGGGAGTGCTCGAGCGCCACCCCGCGCTCAACCTTCTCCTCTCCCACGGCGGTGGAACGCTGCCCTACCTCGGGGGACGCCTCGATCTCGCCTATCGCGCGCCCAAGCACGAGGCGAATCCCGCCTGCCGCGCGCATATCTCGAAGCCGCCAAGCGAGTACCTGCGGCAATTCTATTACGACACCGTCGTGGCAAGCCCCGCGTCGCTGCGCTTTCTGATCGGTCTCGTGGGCGCCGAGCGCGTCATGTTCGGCACCGACTTTCCCTACGAGATCGGGGATTCCGAGGGCGCCATCGCGCTGCCCGTGCTTGCGGAGCTGCCGGCTGCTGCGCGAGAGAGAATCCTCGGCCAGAATGCGCGTGACGTCATCCAGCATGCGAGATGAGAGCATGCGTGCGAGGGCAGGCTTGAAATTCCGACACTGCGTGTTGCGCATGCTCTAATCTTGTGCACGCCGAGCGCCGGCTCCTCTGGTAGAAACCCTGGGCTTGGGGTGCAATTTGAGTGCTCAACCATGGAGACGCGAAGATGAGTTTCGCACGCCGTATCGGCAGGACGCCCTCGCTCGTTGCTGCCGTTCAGATCGTTGCTCTGGTTGCGTGGGTCTTCTTCAATGGAACCGGCCTCATCCGTCCCGCCCTGGCACAGACCGGCGGCACGCCGGAAAAGATCAATTTCCTCCTGGACTTCACCCCCTACGGCAAGCATGCGCCGTTCTATGCGGCGCTGGACCACGGCTTCTGGAAGGACGCCGGCTTCGACGCGACAATCCTCAAGGGCGACGGCTCGGCGACGACGATCTCCTCCTACGCCGCCGGCGCGGTCGACTTTGCGTTCGCTGATACGGCGACGCTCATCCTGGCGCGCGCCAAAGGCGCAAAGATCAAGGTCGCGGGCATCATTCACGACAAGTCGCTCTACTCCGCCGGGACGCTCGAGGAAAACAACATCAGGACGCCGCAGGACTTCAGGGGCAAGCGGCTCGGTACCAGCATCGGAGATGCCGCTCGCGTCATGTTTCCGGCCTTTGCCAAGCTCAATGGGCTCGATCCGGCCACGGTACAGTGGACCGATATGACGCCGCCGGCCCGCATTGCGAGCCTCGTGCTGGGCCAAGTCGATGGAGTGACGCTGTTCCTGACCGAGTCGCCGACCTTCGGCGCGAAGGCAAAGGAAGCCGGCAAGCATTGGAGGGTTTTTCCTTATGCCGATTACGGGCTCGATCTCTATTCCAACGGCCCGCTGGTACGCGAGGACCTCATCGCCAGGGAGCCCGATCGTGTCAAACGGTTCGTTGAATCGACGATGAAGGCGTGGGCTTGGTCGATCGAGAATCCGAACGCGGCGCTGGCAAGCTTCCTCAAGTACAATCCTGCGATCAATCCGGAGCAGGCGAGGGAGCATCTGCGCATCGCGATCGCTCACATCATGACCGACACCGCCAAGCGCGAGGGCATCGGCTACATCGACCCGGAAAAGATGAAGCGCACGGTGCAATTCGTGTCGGAATATTTCGACGTGCAGGGCGTTTCCGCCAACGACGTCTATACCAATGCGTTCACGCCTAAGCTTTTTCCCAAGGAAGCGGCATTCTAGAACGTTGCGTCATGGCAATGCCGGTCCCTCGCAGCGAGGGCGGCCGCGACGCAATCGAGATCCACAATCTCACCAAGGCTTACGCCTCACAGGATGGCTCGATCGAGGCGCTTTCGGACCTCTCCATCGCGGTCGCCGATGCCGAGTTCGTCACCATCGTCGGTCACAGCGGGTGCGGCAAGAGCACGCTGCTGCGCATCGTCGCCGGGCTTCTGGCTCCTTCCTCCGGGCTGGTAAGGGTTCGCGGCCGGACCGTCGGCGCGCCGTTGTCCGACGTCGGGATGGTCTTTCAGCGTCCCGTGCTCCTGAAGTGGCGCACCGTTTTCGACAACGTGATGCTGCCGATCGAGATGCTGCGCTTGCCGCGCGCCGAGGGCGCGCAACGCGCGCTCGAGCTGCTGCGGCTGGCGGGACTCGCCGACTTTCGTCATCATTATCCCGCGCAGCTTTCCGGAGGCATGCAGCAGCGCGCCGCCATCTGCCGTGCCTTGGTCCATGACCCGTCGCTGCTGCTGATGGATGAGCCGTTCGGCGCGCTCGATCTGATGACGCGCGAGGAGATGAACTTCGAGCTGCTGCGCATCTGGAGCGATCGGCGCAAGACGACGCTGCTGGTCACGCACAGCATCTCCGAGGCCGTGCTGCTCGCCGACCGCGTCATCGTGATGACGCCGCGGCCGGGAAGGTTGGCCGGCGTCATCGAGGTGGGGCTGCCGCGGCCGCGCACGCCGGAAACGAAGCTCGATCCCCGCTTCGTCGAATGCGTGCGGACCATCGGCCGCAGCATCGGCTTGCTCTATATCTGACAGGGTTTCGCAAGATGGGCATCAGCAAGACCGACATCTCGGCCACCATCATCTCGATCGCCGTCACCCTCGCGGCCTGGGAGATCCTGACCCGGGTGTTGCGCATTCCGGGCTTCATCCTGCCCGCGCCCTCGGCGATTTTTGTCGAGGCGGTGAGGCGCTATCCGCTCTATCTCTATCATTCCTGGGTCACCTTCTATGAGATGGTGGTCGGCTTTTTGCTTGCCGCCGCGATCGGGGTGTTCCTGGCGGTGGTCATTGTCTACTCGCGCTTCGTGCGCAACATGATCTATCCGCAGATCGTGGCGCTGCAGATCGTCCCCAAGGTGGCGATCGCGCCGCTGCTGTTGATCTGGGCCGGCTACGGGCTCACCTCGAAAGTGCTGCTGGCGCTTCTGGTCTCGTTCTTCCCCATTGTGGTGAACATGGTCACCGGGCTGCTCGCGATCGAGGAGGAGCTGCTCGATCTCTGCCGCATTTTGCACTCGGGGCGCTGGCAGGAGTTCGCCAAAGTCCGGCTTCCAAATGCGCTTCCCTACCTGTTCAGCAGCCTGAAGGTTGCGAGCACCCTTTCCGTGATCGGCGCGGTGATCGGAGAGTTCGTCGGGGGCAACGAAGGGCTTGGCCATCTCATCATCATCGCGAACAGCGAGCTGCGGACATCGATGTCGTTCGTCGCCCTGTTCTGCCTGTCGCTGCTCGGATTCCTGCTGTGGGGCCTCGTCGCCCTGGCCGAGCGCGTATTCATGCCGTGGGAAAAGTGGCAGTCGGCGGCGCCGGCGGCCGCATGACGGCGCTGCCAGCCCGAGCTTATTTCTTCCCCGGCGTGGCGCGCGGGGCGGGCGGTTGCGTTCCCAGCGCATTGTCCGGCAGCCGATTCCAGATTTGGCTGCGGCCAAACAGCGAGATGCCGATATAGCCGCGCACTTCGAGCTTGCGGCCGTCGGGGGTGAGCCGCATCGTCGCGTGATAGACCGAGCCGTCGCGCGGGTCCATGATCGTCCCGTCCTCGTAGACATCGCCGTGGCGATGCATGCCCTTGATCAGGGTGAGACCGACGAACTGCTTGCCGCGATCGGCGCCCTCGCATTTGTCGCAAACCGGGTTTTGGTCCTCGCCCGGCTTGGGGAAAATCTTGACGATGGCTCCTTCGTAGACCCCATTGCGCTCGGCAATCCGAAACCAGCTCTCGGCTTTGCCCGAGTTCTCGTCAACCTGCTCCCACATCCCGACGGCGCTGGGCTCGGCCGCGCGAAGCGAGTCCGCGACCGTGCCCAGCAGGACGGCCGAGAGGATCGAAGCCAGCAGGAATCCTCGCATTTCCGCACCTTTGCGCCCGACCGGCGCAAGCAATGGCCGTAGACTGTGGTCATTTCGCGGAAGCTACCGGTGCATCCCGGAGCTACCCCCCCCGCGGGCGGATCAGATCACATATTGCCGCAGCGGCGGATAGCCGTTGAAGCCGACCGACGAATAGGTCGCGGTGTAGGCCCCTGTCGCCTCGATCAGGACCTTGTCCCCGATCGCAAGCGAGATCGGCAGCGGGTAGGGGTTCTTCTCGTACAGCACATCGACGGAATCGCAGGTCGGACCGGCGATGATGCAGGGCGCCGTCTCGTCGCGGTCGCGCGCGGTACGGATGGGATATCGAATGGATTCGCCGATCGTTTCGGCAAGGCCATGGAACTTGCCGATGTCGAGATAGACCCAGCGCACTTCGTCCTCGGGCGAGCGCTTCGCAATCAGAACCACCTCGGCCTCGATGATGCCTGCGTTGCCCACGAGGCCGCGGCCCGGCTCCACGATGGTCTCGGGTATCGCGTTGCCGAAGTGCTTGCGCAGCGAACGGAATATCGCCCGGCCATAGGTGTCGAGCTTTGGCGTCTTGCGCACATAGCGGGCGGGAAAGCCGCCGCCGAGATTGACCATCGCAAGATTGATGCCGCGCTCCGCGCAGCTGCGGAAGATCGCCGCCGCCGACGCCAGCGCGCGATCCCAGGCTTCCACGTTGTGCTGTTGCGAGCCCACATGGAAAGAGACACCGTGCGGCACGAGGCCGCATCGATGCGCGAGCTTGAGGATGTCGGCAGCGTAATCCGGCTCGCAGCCGAACTTCCGCGACAGCGGCCATTCGGCGCCGGTTCCGTCGCAATGGATGCGGCAGATCACCCGCGACCCGGGTGCGCAGCGCGCCACCTTTTCCACTTCGGCCTCACAGTCGACGGCGAACAGCGCAACGCCCAGCGCCGCGACCGCGGCGATCTCGCACTCCTTCTTGATCGTGTTGCCATAGGAGATGCGCTCGGGCGCCACCCCCGCGGCCAGCACCGCCTGCGTCTCGCTCACCGAGGCGACGTCGAAGCACGAGCCGAGATCGGCGAGCAGCTTGAGAATCTGCGGCGATGGATTGGCCTTGACCGCATAGAAGACCTTGGTGTCGGGCAGCGCCCTCGAGAATAGCAGGTAGTTCTCGCGCACGACGTCGAGGTCGACCACGAGGCAGGGGCCTTCATCCGTGCGCTGCTTGAGGAATTCGCGGATGCGTGCTGTCATCTCCAGTGCGCTCCCTATCCGGCATGGCGGCGCAGCCGCCCGATGAACCTCCTGTGATGCGCTCAGGCGGGCTTGCATGCGCGCCAGCATCACGTCGATTGCTGCCTTGGTCCGGATGAGGGAGTTCAATTTCCCGTTCCGCACGCCCGGCAAGAAGGACAAGCCTCTTCGGTGATCCGGCGTTTTGCGCCGGCAGTACCAAAAAAGCCCGCTCCGTCGTTGCTTTAAGCCGCGTCCCCCGTGGAGAGCGGGGTGCACCGGTTCGCCTCCGGCTGCCGATCGCATGAGCAAGGAAGTGAGCTCACTCCCTTAGGCGGCTGTCCGGCCTCTTGTCCGGATGCCCACCGATCGACACACGGCCACAGGCACGTGCGAAATTGGGCATTCACCAAATAGACGATGACGCCACCGCCCGCAAGCGATTTAGCTCCTTCACTGCAAGCTTGCACCGATTGCCGAGCGCGTGGGTGGCTGCGCGTCAATAGCGCGAGGACGCAAATTGTTCCGGGGAGCGCCGCGCTCGTCCTGCGAGGGCTTGCGTCAGCCGCGCCTGGTGAAGGGCTCGACGCGCCGCGCGTTGCGTATGAATGCGATCATGATCGCAATACCGCAGAGAAAGAAAAGCCCCTGCATAATGATGACGCCGTTGGGGCCGAGGTCGAACAGGTTGCCGACGGCCCAACCGCCGGCAAAGGCGGCGCCGAAGACCTCCGCACCAATCAGGATGGCGGCGCTCAGCACGGTAAGCACGCTTGGCCACGCGATCCGGCGGTCGCCGCTCAGCCCCGGGCTGTCGTTCATGTCTGCGCTCCGGTTGCCGTGCTAGGCCGCGTCGCGGCTCGCGCGCGATGCAAGCAGCCCGGCGAGCGCAAGCGCGGTGCGGATACGCTCGATCTCGGCGCGGGCAAGCTTGACCAGGGGCGGGCGCACCACCGCACGCGGAAGCCTGCCGAGCAGCACCAGCGCTTCCTTCATGCGATTGTGCATGTCAACCCAGGGATCGGCGTAGAAGGCGCACGCGAGGGGATAGATGCGGTCGTTGAGTCGCTGCGCCTCGCCGAGATCCTTGCTCTGCACGGCGCGGAACAGCTGCGCCTGCAGGTCCGGGATCACGCTGCCGCTGCCGGAAAGGAGACCATTGCAGCCGAGCACCAGGGAGCTGAGCAGCCAGGCGCTGTGGGTGGTCAGCACGTTCACCGGGCGCGGCAGGTTTTGCAAGGTGCGGATGTGCATCTCGTGCTGCGGCACGTTGCCGGCCCAGTCCTTGATGGCGCGCACGCTCGGAACCTGCTCGACGAGCTTCAAAAGGGTATCGCGCGGATAACCCTGGCCGGTCGCCAGCGGATACTGGAACGCGATGAGGGGCAGATCTGTCGCGTCTGCAATGCGCTTGAAATGCGCGATCGCCGCATCCGGCGTTTGTCCGAGCGTGAACGGCCCGGGCGGGAAGACCAGCAGCGCCGAGGCGCCGTACTCGCTTGCCATGCGCGCGATGCGCGCGGCCTCGAGGCTGCCGTCGGCCCAGACCCCGTTGACGAGCGGCATGCGGTCGCCGATCTCGTCCTGCGCGATGGCAAGGACGCGCTGCTGCTCCTCGAAGCTGCAGGAGGCGACCTCCGTGGAATGCGCATTGACGGTGATGGCTGAAAGTCCCGGCGTGGCCGCCACGTCGCGCAGATGGCTGCGGAAGCTGCGCTCGTCGATCGCGAGATCGTCGTTGAACGGCAGCAACACCGCGGGAATGACGCCGTGCGGAACAAAGTTGGCATGTCGGGACATCTTCGGCGCTCCTTCAGGTGGCTCTGCCTTATATCAGGCCTTTGCGGCAAACTTCCAGTCACGGTCCGAACCGCCGCGGCTTGATGTCGGGGTGCGCTTGCGCTTACCCTGTTGCATCGCGCCTACGACCGACCTACGCCAAGGAGCCCGCCATGAACGCTTGCCGCCGCATGTTGAGCTACTCCTGGATCGGGCTTGTGCTCGCCTCGCTGCCTGCATGGGGCGGTCCGGCACTCATCTGCGTCACCAACAGCGCCGGCGACAGCATCCATCTCATCGATCCCGCCAGCAACAGGGTGGTGCAGGAGATCAAGGGCATCGAGGCGGCCCATGGCATCGCACCTTCTCCCGACGGTTCGCGCATCTATGTCAGCAACGAGGCCGATTCCACGCTCGACGTCTTCGATCGGTCAAGCGGCGGCCTGATCAAGAAGGTGGAGCTCAGCAATCATCCCAATAACATCGCAGTGACCAGGCAGGGTGACCGCATTCTGGTCGGCATTGCGCGTGGCGCGGGCGCCGTCGACGTGATCGATGCCAAAACGCTCACGCGCACCAAAAGCATCCTGGTCAAAGGCCGGCTGCACAACATCTATGTGACGCCCGACGGCAAATACCTGATCACCGGCTCGATCCCGGCCAAGCTGATGACCGTCATCGATCTCGAGCGGGAACTGCCGGTCTGGGAGCTTGCATTCGACCTGGGCGTGCGACCCATGACCATCGAGGCGGCGCCCGACGGCTCGACGAGGCGAATCTTCGTGCAGCTTTCCGACACCAATGGATTTGCCGTGGTGGATTTCGCGGCGCGCAAGGAAGTGGCGCGCATTGCGCTCCCAAATACGACCGCCGAGTTCGAGACCGACGCCGGGCGCGCCACAGCTCCCTCGCATGGCATTGGTGTTGCGCCGGACAACAAGACCCTCTGGGTCACGAGCATCCCGAACAACGCGGTCTATGTCTATTCGCTCGACGACCTCCAGCTGGTCGGAGAGGTTGCGCTTCCGACTCTCAAGCTCCCCGGGCACGGCCCGATCTCGGCGGTGCCGAACTGGGTGACGTTCTCGCCCGACGGTGCGACCATCTACATCTCCAACGCGGCGCTGCGTTCCGTGACAGCGATCGATACCGCCGCCAGGAAGGTCAAGGCCGTCATCCCGGTGGGCGAGGTGCCCAAGCGCATCAATACGCTCGTGATGAATTGAGCCGGTCGATCGCGTACATCCAGGCGCGCAACCTCAACGTCACCTTTCGGCCGCCGCGCCGCGCCCCGGTGCGCGCGCTCGCGCATTTCGACATCGATGTGGCGCAAGGCGAGTTCCTGTCGATCGTCGGGCCCTCCGGTTGCGGCAAGAGCACCTTCCTCAGTGTCCTGCTCGGGCTGCTGCGGCCGGATTCCGGAGAGCTCACGGTGGCCGGCCGGCGCATCCGCGGACCCGGAGCCGATCGCGCCATGGTGTTCCAGGAATTCGGGCTGCTCCCCTGGCGCACGGTGCAGGGCAATGTCGAGCTTGGGCTCGAGCTCAAGCGTTTGCCGAGCGAGAGGCGACGGAGCATCTCGCGCCGCCTGATCGAGATGGTGGGACTTTCCGGCTTCGATGGGCATTACCCGCATGAGCTCTCGGGCGGCATGAAGCAGCGCGTCGGGCTTGCGCGCGCGCTTGCCACCGATCCTCAGGTGCTGCTGATGGACGAGCCGTTTGCCGCGCTCGATGCGCAGACGCGCGACATCATGCAGTCCGAGCTGCTGCGCATATGGCAGCAGGCGCGCAAGACCGTCCTGTTCGTCACGCATCAGATCGAGGAGGCGGTTTATCTGTCCGATCGCGTCATGGTGATGACCAAACGCCCCGGCTTCGCCAAGAAGGTATTCGATATCGATCTCGCGCGTCCGCGCGACTATGAGATGCGGGTGACGCCGCATTTCAACGAGATCAAGCTCGCGATCTGGCATACGCTGCGCGACGAGATCACGGGGGTCGCCTGACGCATTTGGGTACGGCCGGGCAATGGTGCGCGCCGATCATCCCCGCGCGGCGGGTCCGCGGTGCTCTCTGTCGGCCGCCTTGGCGGCGGCGGCGCTGAGACTGTCCACAAACGAGCGCGCAACCTCGACCGACATCCGGAACCTGATCAGATGACCGGGAGGAGAATGCCATGAATCGAGCGTGTTCATGGTCACTTCTATAAATTCATCGGCCGCTTGCGCTGATGCCATTTCCGCCAAGCCGAGATCGTGTGGTGGAAGTCCTTTGAAGCTTATGACCATGACGTGCCCCGAGGCTGGATTGTGCGGTGGGACTTTTGCGACCATCATGGCCATGGTCAAGGCAGTCCAGTCGGAGCAGGTCCGGGCCTTTCCAGCAAATGCCTGAGTTAAGAGCAGAATTATCTCGAATTGGCCAGTTATTCTCCGCCCGCAGGGAGGAGGTCGACGAGGCCTCGCCGGATGCGGGCTTCTTCGCTCGGCATCGGGAACCGCTCCTTGGGGCCCTTTCGGTCGCGCTGTTCTTTGCGCTCTGGCAGGCGGCCTTTCTCGTTGTCCCGTTCAATCCGCTGTTCATCAGCAAGCCGAGCCTGATTGCCGCAGGCCTCGTCGATCTGATTGCGACCGGCGATCTCGCACACGATCTTGCGGTGAGCGCCGTGCCGTTCACCTACGGGTTCGCAGCCGCGGTGGTGACGGGCTTCGCGGTCGGAATCATCATGGGTGCCCGCGCGCGCGTCGGCTATGCGCTCGACCCGCTGATGACGGTGTTCTACGCCAGTCCGCTGGTGGCGCTTGCCCCGCTCGCGGTCATCTTTTTCGGCGTGGGGGTTGCCGGAAAGGCCATCATCATCTTCCTGCTTTCCGTCTTTCCCTTCATCTTCAACACCGCCGCCGGCGTGCGCGCGGTCGATCCCCTTCTGATCAACGTCGTGCGCTCGCTGGGCGGGAGCGAACGCGACCTCTATCGCAAGGTCATTCTTCCGAGCGTGCTGCCGTATGTCATCGCGGCTTCCCGCATCGCCATCGGACGCGCGCTCATCGGCGTGCTGGTGGCCGAGTTCTTTGCCGCTTCTGAAGGCATCGGTTACGCCGTTGCGCGCTTCGGCGATCTGTTTGCGCTCGACCGCATGTTCGCCTGCATTATCGTGATCATGGCTATTGCGGTCGTGCTTACGCAGGCCATCCGCTGGGTCGAACGTGCGGCGTTCCCGTGGCGCCTGGGGCGGTAGCCATGCGCAAGACGGACGCAATCGTCGCGCCGGTTACGACCGCCCTGCCGGTCGAAGGCGGCGATGTACACTCGCAGAAGGCATGGGGGAGCCTTGAACCGCTGCTGCTCGGGAGCGGCAGCATCGTGCTTCTGCTGCTGCTCTGGCAGAGCCTGCCCTACGTCATCACGATCTCGCCCGGCATGCAGCTCTTCTTCACGACGCCGAGCCGGATCGCGGTCACGCTGTGGGGCATGTTCGCGAGCGGAGAGATCTGGGAGCCGCTGCGGGTAAGCGCCTCGGCGTTTGCGATCGGTCTTGCCATGGCGGTCGCCGTGGGGCTTCCGCTCGGCGTGATGCTCGGGCGCTCGCGCACGCTCAACGCCATGCTCGACCCGTTCATCACCGCGTTCAATGCCACTCCGCGCCTGGTCTTCCTGCCGCTGCTTCTGCTCTGGCTCGGGCTGGGGCTGTGGTCGAAGGTGGTGATCGTATTCATCGGCGCCCTGTTCCCGATACTGATCAATACCTACGAGGGAGTGCGTAACTCCGACAAGCTGCTGATCAACGTGGTGCGCTCGTTCGGCGCCGGCGAATGGGACATCGCCCGTCTCGTGGTGGTGCCCAATGCGCTGCCTTACATCGTCGCGGGCCTGCGGCTTGCCATTGGCCGCGCGGTCCTGGGCGTCGTGGTGGCGGAGTTCTTCGGCTCGGAGGAGGGGCTCGGCGTGATCATGGTGCGCGCGGCAAGCAGCTATCACGTCGATATTGTGTTTGCCGGCGTGATCGTGTTTGCGGCGCTGTCCCTGGCGATGACGTCTGCGGTGCAGATGATGGAGCAGCGGCTTGGCCGCTGGCGACCGCAGATCGCCTCCGACGCAGCCCGCTGATCACCGGCTTGGAGCATCGACCTTGGTCGGGATGTATCCCATCTCCTGCAGGGTCGAATCGAGCAGCTTGCGGGCGACGAACTGCTCCGGATCGGGCAGCGGCTTGTCGGCGGGCCATTGCCGCGCGGCGATCATGGTCGCGCGGCGCGATTCCAGAATCTCGCGAAACAGCTCCTGCGGCAGCTCCGCCCCGAACGCATTGTGCAGCTCGTCCCAGACCAGGCCCGCCTCCTGCTCGTTGTCGATGCCGAGATGCTCCTTGAGCGTGGCCAGCGAGCCCGCCTTGTCGTCCCGGAAATACATGACCGCCCTGGCGATCGCGCGAATGAATTTCCTGACGGTCTGGGGATTGCTGTCGACGTACTCCTTCGGCGCCCAGAACGTACCACCGGCGCGCGCAACGTAGTCGCCGGTCCGCAGCAGCACTTTCATTCCGGCGGCCACCGCCCGCGCGGCATGCGGCACCGAGATGAGCGCGCCCTGGATGTCGCCGTTGATCAGCGCGCCGACCCGGTCCGCCTCACCCTGGAACGAGATGATCTTGTAATCGCGGCCGGCTTCCATGTGGAAGAAGCGCGCCAGCACCAAAGTGCCTTCGTCGTAGTCGGCGCTTCCCGGGCGGCCGTAGCCCAACGTCTTGCCTTTCAGGCTCTCGACCTTGTCGATGCTCTTCGGCACCACGATGGTCCACTGCGACTTGAGCGATTCTCCCACGAGGTAGGTGATGGGGGCACCGCTGAGGACCGCCTGCGCGCCGCCCGAGGGGATCGGAACGAAATCCACGTTGCCGGAAAGCCCGGCCGTGACCAGCGCGCGCGGCTGCAGCACCACCCACTGGGCGTCGAGGCCTTCGGCCCGGTAGAAGCCCCTGTCCATGGCCACGTAGCTCGGAATGTGGAAGCCGCTGCCGCCGACCGCCTTGCCGACCCGGACCTTGCTGCCCTCGGCGCGGGCGGCTTCGGGCGAGAGCACAAGCGCAAGGGTCAGCGCTGCGGCACAGGCAGCAAGGGAACGAAGCATCCGCATCACCCACTCCGTGATTGCAGCTAATTCACCATTCCCAGCGCGCGCGGCAGCCACAACGAGATATCCGGGATGTAGGTCACCATCACCAGGAAGATCAGCATGGTGCCGAGCCAGGGGAGCACCGCGACGGTAAGCTCGGTGATGCCCATCTTGGTGATGCCGGAGGCAACGTAAAGATTCAGTCCCACCGGCGGATGGCACAGCCCGACCTCCATGTTGACCGCCATCAGGATGCCGAGGTGCACGGGGTGCACGCCCAGCGCCGCCGCCATCGGGAACAGGATCGGCGCCATGATGAGCACAATGGCCGCGGGATCCATGAAATTGCCGGCGGCCAGCAACACGACGTTGGTGACCAGCAGGAAAGCCACGGTCCCGAAGCCCTGCGCCGTCATCCACTCGGCCATGGACTGCGGGATCTGCTCGGAGGTGAGCAGCCAGGAGAATACGGCCGCGTTGGTGATGATATAGAGGATCATCGCGCTCATGGACGCTGCCTTGAGCAGCACCGCGGGCACGTCGACGAGCCTGAGCTCCTTGTAGACGAACACCGCGATGAAGAAGGCGTAGACGGCGGCCACCGCGGCGGCTTCGGTCGGCGTGAACAGCCCGGAATAGATGCCGCCGAGCACCAGCACGATGAGAAACAGGCCCCAGAAGCTTTCCCGGAACGCGCGCGCACACTCGCCCCAGCTCGCCCGCGGCATGCGCGGATAGTCGTGGCGCCAGGCGCGATACCAGGTGGTTGCACCCAGCATGCTGGCGAGCATCAGCCCGGGCACGAGGCCGGCGATGAACAGCTGCCCGACCGAGGCGGAGTCCACCACCGCCCCGGTCGGTCCGCGCGGCTGCATGCCGCTGGTGGCGACCGCGAAGATGACGAGGTTGATCGAAGGCGGAAACAGGATGCCGAGCGCACCCGAGGTCGCGATCACGCCGCCGCCGAAGCGCGGCGGATAGCCCTTCTCGATCAGCGCGGGCAGGATGATCGAGCCGATGCCCACCACGGTTGCGACCGAGGAGCCGGAGATCGCGGCGAACAGCGCGCAGGCGACCACCCCGGCAAGCCCCAGCCCGCCGTACCAGTGCCCGATCATCGAGGTGGCGAAGTCGATCATGCGTCGCGCCACCCCGCCGGAGGTGAGGAAGTTGCCGGCCAGGATGAAGAACGGGATCGCCATGATCTCGAAGCGGTCGATGCTGGTGAACAGCTTCAAGCCCACCATCTTGGGATCGACGCTGGACAGGATGAACAGATAGGTCAGCACCGAAAGCCCGAGCGCGATCGAGATCGGCATGCCCGACGCCATCAGCGCCAGCAGCAGGGCAAACAGCAGCGCTGCGCGCACGGAATGGGAGAGCTCGACGATGTCGAGCCGGGCGGCAAAGCAGAGCGCAGCGAGCGCGATCGGAACCACAATGATCAGCGTTGCCATCACCGCCGCGGCGCGCGGCCGCATCGCAGCGGGATGCAGCACATGCGGAAGGCTGGTCATTGCGCCGGCGCGGCAAGCGGGGCCGCTTCCTCATGCGGGGCCTCGTACTCGATCCCATGGGCCGCGTGCGGGACCACGCCGGTCTTGAGGAACCGCCACATCACCTGCAGAAAACGAAAGCACATGAGATAGGATCCGAGCGGAATGCAGAGATAGATGATCCAGCTTGGCCACTCGAGCTCCTGCGAGACCTGGTCGGGATCAAGCTCGTAGACGTAGATGGCGCCGAGCGTGCCGATCACGCCGGTGAACAGCGCGCCGCACAGAAGCGCGAACACGATCACCGGCCTGCGCGTTGTCGGGGTGAGCTGCTTGACGAATACATCGACGCCGACATGGATGCCGGTGCGCACGCCGAGCGCGGCGCCGAACTTGGCCATCCACACGAACATGTAGGTGGCGAGCTCCTGCGCCCAGGAGAGATTGATCGAGGTGAGCGACAGGTAGACCCAGTCGGCCGCGCTCGCCAGCCAGGGGAGCCCGTGGGCACCCGCCCAGGTGGCAAGGACGGCCGAATTGCTGGCGCCGTAGCGATGGACGACAGCCACGAAGGTGACGACGGTGGCGGCGCCGATCAGGAAGACGATGATCCACTCTTCGAGCCGATCGAGGATGCGGTCAAGCACGCGGCTACCCTCGTAAACTGACTCGTTTGATGCTTGCTGCTTGCGTTCGGTTCAGCTGAAGCCGAGCAACAAACTGCAATCCCTCCCCCAAAGGGGGAGGGTGGCCGGACGCAGGCAAGTTTACGCGGCCTGCGTAAACTTGGCTGCGGGCGGCCGGGTGGGGAAATCGTGCGGCGCGCAATTGCTCGAGATGCTGCGCGAAGCCCCCACCCGGTCTCGCTTCGCGAGACCACCCTCCCCCGCCCGAACTCGGGCTTGCCCGAGCTCGGCACTTTAGCACAGCCCAAGTCGGATATATCCGACTTGGGCTGGGGGAGGGATTGAGAGGGGGTGCCAATATCGGCATCAAAAAATCGTCGCCGGCGAAACCGCGCCGCTGGCTAGGACTGCGGCGGGACGAAGCCTGAGGCCTTGTAGATCTTGTCGATGAAATCCTTGCCGAAGCGGCTCTGCATCTCCTTGTGCACCGGCATCAGCTTGGCGACCCATGCCCGCTTCTGCTCGTCGGTCAGATTGTGGAACTCGATCTTTCCCGAAGCCTTGATCTTCTCCAGCGCATCCGCGTTGTCCTTTTCCGCCGTCGTGTTGAAGAAGTCGGTCGACTCCTTGACGGCGCGCGTGAGCGGCTCGCGCACATCCGCCGGCAACTGGTCCCAGAACTTCTTGTTGGTGACCAGCGCATAGGTCAGCCGCCCGTGGTAGGAGACGGTCAAGTGCTTCTGCACCTCGTAGAATTTCTGCGTCAGGATGTTGGATGGAACGTTGTCCTCGCCGTCAACCACGCCGGTCTGCAGCGCCTGGTAGAGCTCGGAGAACGCCATGATCTGCGGGATGGCGCCGAGCTCGCGCGCCACGGCGTCGAGCACCTTCGAGCCCTGGATGCGCATTTTGAGCCCGCGGAAGTCGTCCGGCCAGACCAGCGGCTTGTTGCACGTATAAACATGGGCGCCATTGTCCCAATAGGCGACCGGCGAGATGCCCTTACCCTCGAGCTTCTTGTTGAGGTCGCCCATCATCGGGCTTGCCATCATCTGGCGCGCGCGCGCATCGTCGGTCATCAGGAACGGCAGGTCGAAAACGTCGAACTCCTTGATCCCGAGCGGACCGAACTTGGAGATCGAGGGCGCAAGCAGCTGGACCGAGCCGAGCTGCAGCGCTTCCAGCTCCTCCTTGTCCTTGTAGAGCGAGGAGTTGGGATAGACTTCGACCTTCACCTTCCCGTTCGTGTATTTCTCCGCCAGCTCCTTGAAGTGCACCGCGGCCTTGCCCTTGGGCGCGTCGGGCGACACCACATGGCTGAACTTGATGATGATCGGCTGCTGCGCGACAGCGGCCATGGGGAGCAGCGCCGTTACAAAGGCGGCGATGCTTGCAACTGCTGCGAGAAGGTACCTGCGCATTGAGCTTTCCTCCGGGTTCGTTTCTTCAGGCGGGCCACGCAACCGCGCGCTGTTGCGGAAAGTTGTACAGCTCCACGGCGGTCCGGGTCAAACCTTGACCGCAGGCTAACTCGGTCAGTTAGCTACAGGCAACGTCCATTGCACGCCTTCGAAACGCGCGAAGTCGCGATCGAAGCTGAGCACAGTCGCCCCGTGCTCAATGGCCAGAGCGGCAAGATGTGCATCCGGAGGATCATCAGCTGCGCCGATATCGGTCGATGATCTCGTAGTCCTCCAACTCGGCAATGATAGAGGAGGCCCTGGCGAGATCCACGCTCGGCGATCCCATGTTGAAGGTCAGCGGCTTGAAGGCTTCGGCACGCGGCCTCGTGTTTCGCAGCCCGGCACGGATTGCGTTGTTCAGCACTTGCTTGAAAGGCTGGCTGCGCCGGCGCACTTCCCTGCGCAACACGGATTCGACATCGGGGTCCAGTGTGATCGTGGTTCGCATGGCACATCATAAAGCTGATCGCGTTGCTGACATGATGCGCCGCGAGCCGGGTGTCAACCGCGCGACCCGGAAACGGCGCGCTGACCCAAAGCCTGTTCTCGACTATTGGACCTGGTTCCACGTCGCCGATTGCACTGCACATCTGAGGTCGGCCCCCGGGTCATTTTGAGCCGCGCGGCCCTCTCGGCGCAGGCAACCGAGTGCCGGCAGGATCACCCGGCAAGCCGACACGGCACGAACCTTTGCCGCTACATGCGGAAATCTTCGAGGCGGTCTTGCCGCGCCCTAGAGCTGCGCCATCTGATCAAGGACGGCCTCGACATTGCCGCGCGTAAAGCCGTGGCCGGTGGCGGCAGCAAGCGCATCGAGTGCGGCGGTGACGTCCTTGCGCGGCCGGCGGCTCGCCCAGAACAGCGGGCCGCCCTTATGCGAGGGAAAGCCGTAGCCGTTGACCAGCACGAGATCGACGTCGGAGGGGCGCGCGGCGATGCCTTCCGCCAGCAGCAAGGCCGCCTCGTTGATCATGGTGGCCATCGTCCGCCACTGGATCTGCTCGGCGGTGAAGGGATGCCGGGCGATGCCCTTCTCTGCCGCGCACTTGTCGATCAGCGCGTGCACCTCGGGATCGGACAGGCCGCGCCGCGCGCCCTCGCCGTAGCGGTACCAGCCGGCGCCGGTCTTCTGCCCGAAGCGACCCATCTCGCAGAGCCGGTCGAGCATTTCGGGATAGCGCGCCTTCGGGTCGCGGGTGGCGGCAAGCCGCTTGCGCGTGTGCCAGGAAATGTCGAGACCGGAGAGGTCGTTGACGGCGAAGGGTCCCATGGCAAGGCCGAAGCCCGTCATCGCGGCATCGACGTCTTCGGGATAGGCGCCTTCCTCGAGCATGAGCTCGCACTGGATGCGGTAGGCGAAAAAGATCCGGTTGCCGATGAAGCCTTCGCCCACCCGCGCCACCACGGGCAGCTTGCGGATGGTCCTGGCAACCGAGAGCGCGGTGGCCAGCACGTCGGGGGCGGTGGTGTGCCCGCGCACGATCTCGAGCAGGCGCATGATGTTTGCCGGGCTGAAGAAATGCAGCCCGACCACGTCGGCCGGCCGGGCGGTGGCGCCGGCAAGGGTATCGAGATTGAGATACGAGGTGTTGGAGGCAAGCACCGCGCCTTTTTTCACGACGCGGTCGAGATCGCGGAACATGGCCTGCTTGACGGCCATGTCCTCGAACACGGCCTCGACCACCAGGTCGACCTGCGCAAGCGACGCCAGGGCGAGCGAAGGCATGAGCCGCGCGAGCCGCCGCTCCATCTCATCGGGTGCCATGCGGCCGCCCTGCACCAGCCGCTGATAGATGCCGCGAACGCGCGCGACGCCGCGGTCGAGGGATTCCTGGTCGCGCTCGATCATGACCACCGGCAGTCCGGCATCGAGGAAGCACACGCCGATGGCGGCGCCCATGGTGCCGGCGCCGACGACGCCGACGTTCGCGATCGATCGCGGTGGTGCATCGGCGCCGGCGACACGGGCTGCCTCGCGCTCGGCGAAAAACAGATAGCGCAGCGCAGCGGCTTCCTCGCTCTCCCGCAGGCGATGGAATGTCGCGCGCTCCTTCTCCGCCGCCGCTGCAAACGGCATGCGCGTTGAATCGCGCACCGCCTCGATTGCCTCCTTGACGGCGGCGCGTCCGCGCGCCCCCTTCATTGCATCTTCGGTCGCGCGCGCGACTGCCTCCTCCGGCTCCGCGGGAACCGGCAGCTCGCTGATCCGGCGCTTGCGCCGCCCGAGCGCGCGGGCACGATGCGCCGCCGCGAGCCGGAGATCGCTCGCGACCACGTCGTCGACGAGGCCGAGCTGCTGCGCTTCCGCAGCCTTGAGGCGACGGCCGGAGGCAATGAGCTCGATCGCCTTGGCAAGCCCGGTAAGGCGCGGCAGGCGCTGCGTTCCGCCCGCGCCGGGAATGATGCCGAGCGTCACCTCGGGCAGGCCGACCATTGCCTCGGCCGTCACAATGCGCCCATCGCAGCCGAGCGCGATCTCGAAGCCGCCGCCGAGCGCGGCCCCCGCAATAGCGGCGACCACCGGCTTGCCGCATTGCTCGATGGCCGCGATCACGGCCGGAACCTGCGGATCGCGCATCGGCTTGCCAAACTCGCGGATGTCGGCGCCGGCGATAAAGGTCTTGCCGGCCCCGATCAGGACAATGGCAGCGACGCCGTCGTCGCCGGCGAGCGCGTTGACGGCGTCGAGCAGCCCGCCCCGCACTTCCAGCGAGGTGGCATTGACCGGAGGGTTGTCGATGACCACGAACCCCACGTCCTGCTCGCGTTCGATGCGCACCGGAGCGCGTTCACCCGAGTCCTTCGGCATTCAGCTCTCCCCATAGCGGGCATTGGCGATGTCGGGCACCGATACGCCGCGCTCGATCGCCTTGCAGCGGCTCTCCTCCGCCTTCGCCTTGCGCTCGGATGCCTCCAGCACCTCGCGCATGAAGTCGCGCGGGATGAAGCAGACGCCGGAATCGTCCGCGACAATGAGATCGCCCGGCATGACCCGGATGTCGCCGATCTGTACCGGGCCGTTGATCTCGATGGTCTCGATACGCCACTTGCCGGTGACGGGCGTGATATCGCTCGCCCACACCGGATAGCCGACGCTGCGCGAATGCGCGACGTCGCGCACGCCCCCCATCACGACGGCGCCCTTCTCGCCCTGGCGCTTGCCGGTCTGCGCGGAGATGCCGCCCATGTTGGAGATGCTGGCGACGCCCTGGATGACCAGCACGTCCCCCGGCAATGCGAGGTTGTGTGCCTCGAACTCGGCCATTCTGTTGACGTGCGCGCGGGCGGCTTCGAGCGGATCGCAGCGCTGGAGGATGTTTCGCACGGTCAGCGCCGGGCCGACCATGGTGACGCCGGGGAGCGTCGGCTTGAGGATGGACGCTCCGATCACGCCAGAGGGGATGCCAAGCTCGTCCATCACGTCGGAGACGATGCCGGTCGGGTCACCGAGCGCCATGAAGCGCTCGACGATGCCGGCGGGCGGCCGCGGCACCGTCATCATCCGGATCTGCTCGGCGGCGATGCGTCCGGTGAGCTGCTTGTTGGCGTTCATGGCGGTCTCAACGCTGCGGGCGCGTACTCAAGCGGTGCAACAAACTCCGATACCTCCCCTTGGGGAGGTCGACCACCGGGAGCAAAGCAACCGGCGGTCGGGTGGGGTCGCGTCGGTGCGTGAGTTTCCCGCAACTGCCCCACCCGGTCTCCCCCCGATCACGTCGGGGGTCGACCACCCTCCCCTCCGAACTCGGGCTTGCCCGAGTTCTGCACTCTCAGGTGGCCCAAGTCGGATATATCCGACTTGGGCCGGGGAGGGATTCAGCATGACCTCAGGATGCGCCGCTTCTGGTCACCCGGCAAGATGATGCGTGAGAGGCCCTCTGACCCATAGAAATGTGAACGCGGCAGCGTTGCCGAGCGCTTTGCCGATTGGGATGATGTACCCATGGCTTCGCTCACTCAATTCTGCCTTTGGCTCGAGCAGACTGCCCTGAGCCAGGCCATCCAAGGCACGGCATGGATCGTTCCCGCGGTGCAGACCGTGCATATTGTGGCAATTGCGACCGTCATCGGCGCGGTGCTGATGCTGAACCTGCGATTGCTCGGGCTCGTCGGCCGCGATCAGCCGGTCGGACGTTTCTCCGCGCGCTTTCTGCCCGTGATCTGGTGGGCGCTGCCGGTGCTGCTCGTCACCGGCGCCGTCATGATCATCGCCGATCCGGCGCGCCCGCTGAAGAACCCGTTCTTCCAGTTGAAGATGGGTCTGCTGCTCGCTGCCATGATCGTGACCGCGTTCTATCAGTTCCGCCTCGCGCGCGGCGCCGACCTTCTCAAGACGAAAGCGCAGGGGCGCGGCGCCGCGATCGCGATCGCGATCCCGTCGCTTGCGCTGTGGACCGCGATCGTGTTTGCCGGACGCTGGATCGCCTATTATTAGATGAACGAAGTTCTGAAATGGCTGGAGGCCACCGCGCTTGCGACGGAAATCCGCGAGAACGAGCTTTTGTTTCCCTCGGTGGAATCCTTCCACGTGCTTGCCATCACCGCGGTCGTCGGGCTGATCTCGATCGTCGATCTGCGGCTTCTCGGTTTTGCTTCAATGGATCGCGCGGCGGACAGGCTCGCCCGCGACGTGCTCCCGCTCACCTGGATTCGCGGCCGCCCATCATTCCACCACCATGTTCGATCACTCGAAGACGCTCACCATCCGCGGCACCGTGGTCGAGCTGCGTTGGGTCAATCCGCACGTCAGCCTGCTGGTGAAGGGCATCGTCGATGGCGGCGATACCGAAGAGGAAGACTGGCTGATGGAGATGACGTCGCCCGGCAACCTGGTGCGCGCCGGCGGCTGGAGTCGCAACGCGGTCAAACCCGGCGATCGGGTCGTGGTGGAATTCAGCCCGCTGCGCGATGAGTCGAGCCGCGGCGGTGCGCTCAAGAAGGTCACTCTGGTCGATACCGGCCAGGTCTTTACCGCAAACCTGCGCGCCCAGGAACGGCCCGGCCTCGAATAGCCGGTAACATCGGCGCGCTCGGCAGCGCAGCTACTTGGCCGCTCGCGGCGCGCGCGCAGCAGACCACGCTTGATGCCATCACTCGGTCGCGCGCCAGGTATCGTTGAGCGGGCCGTTGTGCTTCTCATGCCCCTCCATTGCCGCGACGGTATCGACGTCAGTCTGAGCCTCGGGCTGACTGAGGGGAGCCCGCGCCGCATCGATAACGGTTTCCTCACGTCGTGACGATCCCTCGAAACGGGCATTCTCCTCAATCGACAACGATCGATGGAAAATATCACCTTCTACGATAGCGAGACCATTCAGCTTGACGCGCTTGGCATGGATAGTTCCCTTCACCTGTCCGCCGATGGTCACTTCTTCCGCAAAGATGTCGCCCTCAATTTGTGCGCCATCGCTGATCAGAACAGTCGAGGCGTGGAGCTCGCCCTTGATACGTCCGGAAATTCTCACAGCTCCCTTGCCGGTAATCTTGCCGACAATTGTGATACCGGAGCTGATCGAGGAAATCTCGTTCGCGGATTCCGAAGCCTCCGCGACCGCGACTACCGGGCCTTGAAGCGGCTGCACAGGGGAATGGATTCGATCGTTTTCTTCCGGGTTATCCTTGGGCTTTCTAAACATGTCCTGCTCCTCATCTTGGCATGTAAGGGTAGAACTTTCGAACGTCTCAGATGGCGTAGTAGATGCGGTGGAAGCGGCTGCCGAGATGGCTGAGCACCTCACGCCCCGTCGATCCAGTTGCCGCGGCAACTTCGTCTATGCCGATTTCTCCGCCGATCAACGTTACCATTTCGCCGTACCTTGCGGCCGTGGGATCAGGAAGATCGCTGACATCGATTGGCAGCAGATCCATGGACGGATGCCCGGCAACTGGACAGCGATAACCGCCGACCAGCACCTGCAGTTTGTTTGCGGACGCGTAGGGATATCCATCGGCGTAACCGACCGAAACCATAGCTAGCCGCGTGCGCTGCTTTGCGGTACGGCCAATGTTGCCGGCAAGGCCATCGCCCCGTGTCAAATTGCGCGCCTGCACGATGCGCGCCTGCAGCTCGACGACCGGAAGCATGGGATTGGACAGACCGGGTGTCGGGTTAACGCCGTACAGCGCTGAGCCCGCGCGCACGAGATCAAAATGAGCCTTCGGGCCCAGGAAGATGCCGGACGAATTGGCCAGCGAACCGGGAATTCCGCTGTACAGCCCGCGTAGATCGCGAAACAGATTGATCTGCCGCTCATTCAGCGAATGATTGGCTTTTTCATTGTTATCGAGATCGCTCATCAGGAGCGTGATCCCGTGGTTTGGCGTACGGACCTTAGGTGCAAACGCAACTGCCTCTTCCACGGACAGGCCGACCCCGTTCTCGCTGGTATTGACGTTAAGGGCGCAACCGCCGCGCCACTGATGGGATGCAACGAAAGAATCCCATTCAGCCATTTCGGTCATGCTGTTTATGACGGGCCGCGCATTAAGGTCTGCGAAGGCCGGCGCCGTCCCGGAGTACAGCCCATGAAGAACATAAATTGTCTCGTTCGGAGCAATTGCGCGGACGCGCTTGGCTTCCGGGAGATTGGTTACGAAAAAACTCTTGCATCCCGATTTGGATAGTGCGCTCACGATCGGGTCGATGCCACAGCCGTAAGCATTTCCCTTGACCACGCTGGCGCATTCAACCTCAGTATGCTTGCTGAGCCGTTCCCAATTAGATGCAATGGCTGTCAGATTAATTTTCAGAACGCCGCAGGCTTGCGCTTCCGGAGGACCATCGAAAGTCACGCAGGCCGCAAGGCCTTTGTTGTTAACGACGAGTCGGCCTCCTCTATTGATGATTTTTCCATCAACTGAACCTTCGACGACCACAGTCGCACCCGGTTCAATTGTCAAATTGCCGCGGAGATTTCCGCGAACGTGCAAAGAGCAATTCTGTTGAACAATAGTGTTGTTGAGCAAGGAACCTTTGATTTCCGAGGAACCACTTACAAGCAGTGGCTCTCCTGGATCGATTTTGCCAGCTGAAAGCATTGGTTTATTACACGCACAAGAACGCCAACATCATCGCCAATGCGGTGGCCGTGGATGTCCCCCCAATCGAAATCTATCGCGCGGGCCAGGGCTTCTTCCGATCGACGGGCTCGATTCCCCAAAAGGAGGCAGAACCTCAGCAGCCAACCGGCGGGAGTTTGCTCCGTTCTAACGGCGCTGTCGAGCGGATAAATAGCGCCGGCCAAGTGGCGGGCGTTGCATCACGCCGATGCCGGATGTCATTTCGATTCAATGAAACTTCGCAATTTAAATGCGCTGCTCGGTGGAAGCCGCGACAACGTAGCAGCGCTCGCTGCCGTAGCCGGCAATATCCGTCCATTCCGGCAGTCTGGAGACGGAAAATTACTGCGTCTGCAGCAAAGTTGCGACGGTCTTGATCTCGTTGCGGGCGTATTTCGGCAAGCCAGCGCTGATCGAACTGCCGAAATTGAATGACGACCGCCCCATGAGAACTTGCACGGGCACCAGGTTGCGCAGCACCGGCACATTCTCGAAGCTCCGCTTTTGGTTGACCACGCTCGCCTTGATCGCCAGCGCCACGAATGCCGTGACGACGGTCTTGCCGACGTCACCAGGATGGGCCTGAAGCACCGCGAAGAACTTTCCGAATTTCATGATCTGATTGACGTAGAAAATATTCTGCTCAAGCGCGCCGGTGACAAGTGTGTCGAGTCCCGTCAATTCCTGCAGGCCGACCTGATCGAGATCGGACGGCGCGAGCACAGCCAGCTCGCTCCGGAAGTCGATGTGATCGACGATCTTTTTGCTGTCGCGCAATTGGTTGGCCAGCATGATCCCCATCGGGATCTTGCCCTCGAACGTGTAGACGGATTGAATGCAGATCGACGTTGCGGGGCCGGTGCACCATTTGCGGTCCGGGTTGTCGTTGCCGGTCCCGGCTTTGTCCTTGAAAGCCGTCGCGTCCGCAGCGGAAATCAGCTTATGCTTTATCGCAGGATCGATCTTTTCGAAAAACGGCAAGGTCACGTAGCGTGACAAGTCGATTGCTGCTGGCGCTTTGGTCAGCACGAAACGTGCCTGCGCCACGTACATGTAGAGCTTTTCGGTGTACGGCTTCTCCGTGGCTTTGTCGGTGCCATCGGCAGCGTCGCTGCCGAGCACCGGTTCGACATAGCTCGGGAATAGCGCAAGAAACTTCTTCTCGATGGGATGACTGCTCGCCCACGCAGCGAAAGGCATCAACGCGGTTTCGCTATCGATGCCACTGCCGGCGGTGGTGTGATCGCTGAACTCGATTGCGTTCGATGTCAGCCGCGTCACATCGGCCTGGCGCGCGGAGTTCACATCGTCGATGCGGAAATCCTGCACTTGCTCCGGGTCGAAGGACGCGGTGGCGGGCGCTGTAGGCGCGACCATTTCCGGAGCCATCTGTGCAACCGGTGCCGCGTGCGGTGCCTCCCGCGCGGTCGGCCAAAGCGCGGTGTAATGGCTTTCTGCCGATCGCCAGATCCAACTTGGATCAATGGCTCCGAGCGCGAAATAACCCACGACGCTGATCGCAATGGCAGCGGCAAGACACGAGGCGAGAAATACGCGCGTCCCCCTTCCTCGGGGTTGGTATAGTTCTTCCGTGCTGGATTCGCCTTTGAACTCACCTTTCTCGTCAAGGGCGAGCAGGGTCTGGCGCTCAGGCGAAAGGTTCGAGGCAACCTCGATGGTCGACGGTGGTTCGGCAAGATTGGCCTCTGGCCGCGACCGCCCTTCGAACCACGCGTTTTCATCGATCGACAGCGACCGGTGATAGATGTCACCCTCGACAACAGCAGTGTCACGTAGCTCGACACGGCGGGCATAGATATCGCCCTTCACGCGGCCACCGACGGTCAACTCCTCCGCGACGATATCGCCGTCGATTCGCGCGCCATCGGCGATTATAGCGTTTGAGGCGCTCAGTTCGCCCTCAACCAAGCCGTAAATTCTTATAATTCCTTCGCAGCTAATTTTTCCAACAACCGTCATTTCGGAGCCGATTGAGGAGATCGCTTCCGATGAATGCAGCGTTGCTGCCGGCTGCGCAATGGCCGACCGTTGCAGCGGCTGCTGCAGCCGCGCCGCGCTCCAATCCTCACCGGCTGATTTACCTTTTCCGAACATGCCACTCCCCTTCTCCGACGGCGGGGAAGTTTCATGGCGAGCCCTTCTCGCGGTACACCGAAGCTATCCCAATTCCCGTACCTCAAGAAGGGGCTGTGATATCCACTTTTGTGCAGGTCTCGACAGTTACCGCCGATGCACTTGAGGGTTGAACTTAGGTCCGGTTTCGGATCGGTCCGGCGGTAAGGGGCCCGCGCTCGCCAAGCTTATGCGCACTCTTGACCCCAACCGGTCATAAGCCGAGTCGGAATACCGCACTGCGGCGAGGCCCTGCCTTGATCCTTGGCAATCCGCTATGTTCCCCTCTGTGCCTTGGGGGCAGCAGATGCAATCCGGTCAAATGCAACGACGTAAGTTCATCACCTTTATCGGCGGTGCGGCAGCGTGGCCGCTCGCGGCGCGCGCGCAGCAGATCGACACGATGCGGCGAATGGGTGTTCTGCTGGGTTGGTCGGAGGACGTTCCAGAATACCGCACATGGCTCGTTGCATTTTTGCAGGGACTCGCCGAGTTGGGCTGGGTGGACGGACGCAATCTACGAATAGACATTCGCTGGACCAATGCCAACGTCGACAGAGCGCAGACCTTCGCAAAAGAATTGGTCGACCTGCGGCCCGAGGTAATACTGGCCGGCACGACACCGGTGACCGCCGCGCTCGCGAAGGAGACTCGCACGATCCCTGTTGTTTTTGCGGTCGTCTCCGATCCGGTAGGTGCCGGCTTCGTTGGCAGCCTGGCGCGACCAGGCGGCAACGTCACCGGTTTCATCAACGAGGAAGGCGCAATGGGGGGCAAATGGCTTGAGCTGTTGCGAGAGATCGCGCCGCGCTTAACTCGGGCAGCGATCATGTTCAACCCCGAAAACGGCGCCTGGCGGCGGAATGTATTTCCTAGGCTCGTTCGAAGCCGCCGCCAAGGCCATGAAGGTGGAATCGATCACGGCCCGCGTCCACAGCGATGCCGACATCGACGTTGCGATTGCCGCACTTGGAGGCGGAGATGCAGGCCTTGTCATGATGAGCGACTCCTTCATGGGAGTGCATCGAGGAACCGTCATTTCGGCGGCGCTTCGTCACAAGGTGCCGACGATCTTTGACGCAGCCGGTTTCGCGCGGGAAGGTGGATTGCTTGCATACGGGTCAAGCAATGCGGATTCGTTTCGTCGCTCGGCCGGGTATGTTGACCGCATCCTGCGCGGAGCAAGGCCTGCCGATCTGCCGGTTCAAGCGCCGGCGCTGTTCGAGATGGTGCTCAATCTCAACACCGCGAAGGCACTCGGGCTTGAGGTACCGTTGTTCTTTCAACAGCGCGCCGATGAAGTGGTCGAATAACGGCTTCATTCTTGTTGCAGTGCACGAGTCCGGCATTGTGCATTGTGCAGGTTTTCGGATGCCGGCAACGACGATCTAACCCCGCCCTCCGGCGGCCGGCGTCCGAACAGCACCAAGGCACGAACTCAAGGCACGAAATCGCGTCAGGAGATGGTGCGCCGGCAACGGGCAGGTACAGGCCGGGAATGGCCGGGACACTATTGGGCGCTACGCGTGATCGCTTCGGTTCACTCCACACGGCTCCCCCGGCGCAAGGCCGGGGTCGCCGACTTCCCCTCAGGGCAGATATTACGAGTCTGGCGCGCTGTTTGAGATTCCTCGTCGGCTTGGGAGTAGCGCTGTCGCTGTGCGCGGGAGCCCCCATCGCGCTCGCCCAAGACGGCGCGATCCCGCCGGCAAAGGATACCATCTTCGCCCGCAAGATCGTCATGGGCACCATCGACATGAACATGGATGAGGTCGAGACTATGCTCGCTCCAGGCGGCAAGCTCGACCCCGCCGAGGCGCGCGAGCACCTCGACATCATTTCCGTGCTGCTGATGGCGTTTCCGCATCTGTTCCCGGCCGCCTCCAACCAATGGAAGGAAGGCGCCGATCGCGACGCCGCGCTCGATACCTTCGCCGCGCCCGAGCTCTGGAGCGGCTTCGGCGACTTCTACAAGCGCGCGACCGCCGCATCGAAGCTCCCGTTCGAGGCCAGCCGCGCCAAGGGTACGGGCGACCTCAAAACTCTCGTTGCCGAGTTGCGCACAGCCTGCAATTCTTGTCACGCCAGCTACCTGAAGACGCAATAACCAGGAGGAAGGTCATGGCAGTTGCACGCGTGAGCAAGATCACTGCTTCGTCTCCAAAGGGATTCCAGGAGGCCGCGCACGAAGGCATGCAACGCGCAGCCAAGACGCTGCGCGGGATCACCGGCTTCGAGGTGGTCTCCATGAAGGGCAAGGTCGAGAACGGCAAGGTCGTCGAATACCGGGTGACACTGGAGGTCACCTTCATCCTCGAATAGCGCGAGTTACGCCGGGGAAGCGGTATCCGTATTGGGTCGCCGCCATCTCAGGTGAGACGTAGCCGTCCTCGATATCCTGCTGCACGAGCTCGCGTGGCCGCGCCATGGGATCCCCGTAGCCGCCGCCGCCGGTCTGCTCCAGGCAGACCACGGTGCCGGCCGGCACCATGCGCGTTTCCATGCAGTCCATCTCCTGCGCCTGCTCGGTGCCCGGGTTGATGATGGTGCGCGAGAGCGGCGGACGCTCGCCGCCATTGAGGCCCCAGGCGCCTTGCCGGTGGTTCGATGTGCGCGCCGTGAGAATGCAGTCCACGAGGAGCTGATATTCCCGCACGTTGCCGATGCCGCCGCGCTGGCGCCCCGGTCCGGCGGAATCGCGCCAGATGTCGTAGCGGCGCACGCGCACCGGATACTCGGTCTCGATGATCTCGACCGGCGTACCGGGCGTGAAATGATTCATGGGCATGACGAACGAGGTCCCGTCATGCGTGCTGGTGCCGCCGAGCGAGGTGACCATCAGCTCGTATTGCACGGTCGGCTTGCCGGCGCGGCCCGCGCCGTAGCCGATGGCAAGCGCCCCCGTTCCAAAGCCGGCGGGCGCGACCGCGCGCTGCGGATTGAGCTTGCCGAGCGCGGCGAGCACGCAGGCATAGACTATGTGCGAGGTCGGGAAGTAATGATTGACGGAGGCGGGAAACTGCGGGCTGACCAGCGTGCCCGGCGGCATGATGAAATCGACCGCATCGAGCACGCCGGAATTCATCGGGATGGTCGGATCGGACGCGGCAATCACGGCCAGCAGCGACACCGCCTGCGCGGTCGGGGCGGGCGTGTTGACCGGCCCTTTCGCCTGCGCGTCGGTGCCGGAGAAATCGAGCGTGAGGCGGTCGGCGTTCTTGCGCGCCGTCACCCTGATGCACACCGGCCTCGCGCGGTCGGCGCCGTCATGGTCGAGCCGTCCCTCGGCGCTATGGGTGCCGTCCGGCCAGCCCGCCAGCTCGTTGCGCACGCGCGCCGCCGTTCGCGCGATCAGGCTTGCCATGGCGGAGCGCATGGTCTCGACACCGTACTCCTCGCACAGCGCAACGAGCCGCGCGCCGCCAAGCCGCGTGCTGCCGACCTGGCCGCGCAGATCGCCGATGACGACCTCGGGAATGCGGCTGTTGTTGCGCAGGATGGCATCGACCTCGCGGTTGACGCCATCCTTGGTCCAGTAGCGCACCGGCGGGATCAGCACGCCGTCGTGAAAGATCTCGCGCGCGGCGGCGCCCGAGGACCCCGGCACCAGGCCGCCGACATCGGCCTTGTGCGCGACGCTGGCGCCGAAAGCGATGATCTCCCTGCCGTAGAAGACGGGCGTGATCACCACCACGTCGGGCACGTGCGAGTTGCCGGCCTTGTAGGGATCGTTGGAGATGAAGCTGTCGCCCTCGCGCATCTCGGCGAGCGGATAGCGCTCGCACACGCTTGCGACCGCGCGGGTGTAGAGCAGCGAATGGTACTGCAGCCCGCCGCCGACCATCACCACGCGCCCGTCGGCGTCGCAGAGACCGGCCGTGCCGTCCTGCGACTCGCGCAGGATCGGCGAATAGCCGCTGTGGAACAGCGCATGCGCCATCGCCGCCGTGGTCTCGCGGATGCGGCTGCCGATCACTTCGGCGGTGATGGGATCGAGGTTCATGTCTCCTCCCTGATCAGCAGGTTGCCGAAATCGTCCACCGTCAGCATCTGTCCCGCGAGCACCACCGTGGTCGAATCGTATTGCTCGACGATGGCGGGGCCGGCGATGCGGTCGCTCGCGCCGAGACACCTGCGGTCGTAGACGCAGGCGTCGAGAAACCTGCCAAGCGCGAGATCGTAGAACGGCCGCCGGTCGATGCGCGCATCGGCGATCTTGCCCGGGCCGATCCGGGGCAGCCGCAAGTGCGGCACCGGCACCTCGGCAAGAAGCCGCAGCGTGACCAACTCGGCTTCCTCCTCGGGGGCGCTGGCGCCATAGGTGCGCCGGTGCAGGTCGTCGAATTGCGACTTGATCTGCGGCTTGTGGGTTTCGTTGACCTCGCCGTCGGGGCCGTCCACGGTGAGATGATACCCCTGGTGCAGGTAGCGCAGATCGACCTGCTGCTTGAGCCGCAGCGCCGCACCATCGAGCCCCTCCTCGGCAATGTCCTGCACCGCGCGCCGCCGCAGGTCGGCAAAAATGACGTTGATCTCGGCGACCGGATAGGAGGACAGCAGCCCGACGGCCGAGCGCAGGTAAAGATGCTTCACGTCGGTCTGCAAGAGACCCATGGCGCTGGTCAGGCCCGGATGCGGCGGCACGCACACTTCCGGAATGCCGAGGTCGCGCGCGAGATAGGCGGCGTGCAACGGTCCGGCGCCGCCGAAGGCGAGCAGCGCGAACCGGCGCGGATCCTCGCCCCGGCTCTGGAACACGAGGCGCAGGTCCACCGCCATGTTGGTGTTGACAATCTTTAGGATGCCGGCCGCGGTCGTAAACAGGTCGAGCCCGAGCGGCTTTGCGACAGCCTCCATGATTGCGCGTTCCGCGCGCTCGCGGTCGAGCGCCATGCGGCCGCCCAGCACGCCTCTTGCACCGAGCGCGCCGAGCACGAGATTGGCATCGGTGACGGTCGGCTCGCTGCCGCCGCGGCCGTAACAGGCGGGCCCGGGCACCGCGCCCGCGCTGCGCGGGCCGACCTTCATCAAGCCGTCGCGCCCGATCCAGGCGATGGTGCCGCCGCCCGCGCCGAGCGTGTGCACGGCGAGCATGGGCGTGCCAACGTCCTGGCCGGCGATGCGGCCGCTCGAAGTCTCGCTCGCACGCCCGTCGGCGATGACGCTGATGTCGGTGCTGGTGCCGCCGATGTCGAGGGTGACGAAGTGGCGCCGGCCCATGCTGCGCGCGAGCGCGGCACCGGCGACCACGCCGGCGGCCGGCCCCGAGGTCAGGGTCTGGTTGGGGAAACGGGCGCCCATGGTGATGCGCATCAGGCCGCCGTTCGACTGCATCAGAAAGATTTGCGGTGTCGCCACGCCACGCTGCCTGAGCCGCGCCTCGAGGTTGACGAGGTAGCGCTCCATGATCGGGCCGACATAGGCGTCGACCACGGTCGTCGACAGCCGCGGGTATTCCCGGATCACCGGGAGCACGCGCGAGGAGAGTGAGATCCGCCACGCCGGCTCCTCCTCGACGAGAATCTCGGCGGTGCGCTCCTCATGCGCCGGGTTGCGGAAGCCGAACAGGTAGCAGACCGCGACGGCCTCGACCCCCTTCGCGCGCAGCCGCCGCGCCGCCTCCCGCACGCAGCCCTCGTCAAGCGGCTCGATCACGTTGCCCTGATAGTCCATGCGCTCGGCGATCTCCTCGGTGCGCGACTGCGGCACCAGCAGCGGCGGCTTGCGGAAGAACGGGTCGAGCAGCTCGGCGGGATCGGGTCGCACCCAGCCGCGCGCTTCGTAGACCGCGCGGAAGCCGCGCGTGATCAACAGGCCCGCGCGCACGCCGGCGGATTCCAGCACCGCGTTGGTGGCAACCGTGGTGCCATGCACGAGGAAGCCCACCTCGCGCGCCGCCAGTCCGGTGCCGAAGAGCTCATCGAGCGCGTTGATCACCGCGCTGGAAGGGTCTGCGGGCACCGACGGCACCTTGATGGTGCGCAGCTCCTCGGAGCTTTTCTCGAATGCGACGAGGTCCGTGAATGTCCCGCCGGTATCGACCCCAACCATCCACTCGGGCATGCGTTTCGTCACTCCTGCGCCTGCTCGCGCCGCTGCCACCTTCCGATCCGGCGATCGAGGCGCGTGAGCCCGATATTGACCGCAACCGCGAGCAGCAGGGCGAGCAGCATGCCGAAATAGACGTGGCCGGTGTCAAACAGCGTGCGATGGTAGGAGATCAGAAACCCGACGCCGCCGAGCGAAGCCAGCATCTCGGTCACCAGCACGCCGATGACCACGAGGCCGGTGCCGACCCGCAGGCCGGACACCATGGCGGGGAGCGCCAGCGGAAAGACGATCCGCGCATGGGTCTGCAATCTCGTTGCCCCGATCGAACGCGCAAGCGCGAGATAGCGCGGCTCGATGGCGCGCACCCCGTCGATGGTATTGAGCACGATCGGAAAGAAGCCGGAGAAGGCACCGAACGCGACTTTCGACAGGGAGCCGATGCCGAGCCACGCCATGAGCAGAGGATAAAGCACGATCAGGGGAACGGCGAATATGGAGGAAAGCACCGGTGCGGTGGCGGCGGCGAGCCTGCGCGAGCTGCCGACGATGAGCCCGGTCACGATGCCGAGCGTCCAAGCGATAACGATCGCCGCGCCGATCTCGGCGAGCGTGGTTGCAAAGGCGCGCAAAAAGACGCCGCCGTCGCTCGCCGCCGCCTGCACGATGTCGCTGGGGGCGGCCAGGATGATCCGGCTGACCAGGCCGCTGCGCACGACGGCTTCCCACGCGGCGGCGATCGCCGCCGCCACGGTCAACGATTTGACAAGCGCGCGTCGCCGCATCAGCGCGCCTCCGATATCAGGTGCCAGATGCGGTTGCGAATGGCACCGAACGCCGCGCTGCCGATGATGTCGAGCTCGCGCGGGCGCGGAAAGTCGATCGCGATGGTGTCGATGATCCGCCCCGGTCGCGGGCTCATCACCAGCACGGCGTCGGAGAGATAGATCGCCTCGCTCAGGCTGTGGGTGATGAAGAACACGGTCTTGCCGGTCGCTGCCCAGATATCGAGCAGGTCATGCCCCATCCGGGTGCGTGTCTGCTCGTCGAGCGCGGCGAACGGCTCGTCCATCAGGATCAGCTTCGGGTCCTGCGCAAGGCCGCGCGCGATCGCCACGCGCTGGCGCATGCCGCCCGAGAGCTCGTGCGGATAATGGTCGGCGAACTCGGCAAGCCCCACGAGCTCGAGCAGCGCCGCACAGCGCTTGCGCCGCGCCGGGCGATCGTCGCCGCGCAGATCGAGCGGGAACTCGACGTTGGCGAACGCCGTCTTCCACGGCAGCAGCGTGGGATCCTGGAACACCATGCCGACCTTGCCCGGCATGGGGCCGCACACGCGTTCTCCCTCGATGCGCGCCTCCCCGCGGGTCGGCGCGGTCAGCCCGGCGAGGATTTGCAGCAGCGTGGACTTGCCGCAGCCACTCGGGCCGACCAGGGTGACGAAGCGGCCTTTGTCGACAGCAAACGACACCTCGTCGAGCGCGCGCAACGGCGCGCGGCCGGCGCCGAACTCCTTGACGAGCCTGCTCACTTCGATGATCGGCACAGGTGTCCACTAGCCCGCGGCGGCCGCGGCACGGAACTGCGCCAAGCGCAGCTCTGCAAGCCGCATCAACTCATTGACGGCAATGGTCAAGACCGAGATCAGCACGATGCCGGCGAGCAGCTCCGGGATTTGCTGGCCTTCGCCCCAGTCGAAGATCAGCTGACCGATGCCACGGCGCGAGGCATACATTTCCGCGAGCAGCACGCCGATGATACAGAAGATCATCCCGAGGCGGAGCCCTGTCAGGATCAGCGGCAGCATCGCCGGCAGATAGATGCGGGTATAGATTTGCGCGCGCGTCGCGCCGAAAACGCGCGCGGCCGTCACCAGCGGACGGGGAATGGAGCGCACCGCGGCGAAGCTGTTGATCAGGATCACGAAATAGGCATGCGTGATGCCGAACAGGACCTTCTCGAGAAAGCCGATGCCGAATGCGAGGATGAAGATGGGCAGAAAGATCGACTGCGGCACCGCCAGGATGAAATGCACCAACGGATTGAAGGTCTCCGCAAGATGCAGCCGCTCGCCCAGCAGGAATCCGGTCGAGACGGCGAGCGGAGCGGCAATGACAAAAGCCGCCGCGACCTCGTTTGCGGTGAGCGCAAGGTCGCCGAGAAACCGCGGATCATGCAGGAACTGCCACAGGACCGCGCCGACCTCCGCCGGCGGCGGCAGCAGGTCCGGGTCGACCGCACTGAGCCGAGCGGCAAGCTCCCATCCGCCGAGCAGGACGACGACGAATATCAGATAGCCTGCGATCGCCGCGCGCATGGTCCGTCAGGCTCGGTGCGCTCTCCCATGCCGGATCATTCGCCCGTCACCGCGCCGAACCGATCAGTGAAGATCTCCTCGATCGGGGGCAGGTCGCCGATGCCGCCGAGCGCAGCGAGCGCGAGCGATGCGTCGATCCACCTGCGTTCGATCTTCGCGGCGGTCGGGCGTCCCTTGATCACCACCTCGTACTCGCGCTCCACCACTCGCGCATCCTTCTCGCTGGTGAACTTGCGCAGAAACTCGATGGAAAAATCGTGGTTCTTTTTCATGTACTCCGTCGCCTTGTAGATGCCGCGCAGCGCGCCCTCGACGGCCTTGGGATTGCCTTCGATAAGCGATTGCGTTGCGACCCACACATCGGGAAGCGTCGGCTCCGCGAGCGCCTTCGTGAGGTCGACGACCGAGCGGCCCTCACCGGAAATGAGCAGCCGGAACGAAAGCGGAGGATTGAGCACGGCTGCGTCGATCTGGCCCGATTTGAGGGTCGGGATCAGCGCCGGTGCGCCCACCGGTATGGTCTCGATGGCAACGCCGGCATTTTTTGCCGCCCACAGCGCATAGAAATCGGTGGTCGCGCCCTTGGCGGTGATGCCGACCTTCTTGCCGGCGAGATCCGCGAACGTTCGAAACGGCGAGCTCGCCATCACGACAATGTCCCAGCCGAACGGGACATCACCTCCGTTGCCGACGATTTTCTCCTTGATGCCTTTCTTGACCGCGAGCGCGACGCCGGGCGGGAAGAAATCGATGATATCGGCAGCTCCCGCCGCGAGCGCCTCCTGCGCCGCCGGCCCGCCGCGATACGCGGTGATCTCCGCCTTGAGCCCGGCGTCCTTGTAGTAGCCGAGATCCTCGGCGATGTAGACCGGCGCGAATGCTCCGTAGTTCGGGACCGCAAGCCCGATCTTCACCGTGGTTTGCGCCTGCGCTCCGCTCACTCCCGGCAAAAGTCCGAACGCAACGCAGAGCGGCCACAGCCGGCTCCCACAATATCTGCGCACCGGATCCTCCCCTGCTGATTCTCTCTATAGCTTCCGTCCGTTGACCCAGTCGGCCAGCGCCTTCCAGCCCGGGTCGTCCTTGGACGCGAACTGGCGGCCGCCGGAATGAAAGACATTGCCGCCGTCCTCGGGCGCCAGCGGGTGCAACAGCAGGCGGCTGCCCGAGGGATCACCGGGATTGACCAGCCGCGCGGCCATCTCGAAATTGCGCCGCGATTGCTCCTCGCTCCAGAAGGTCGCCCCCGGCGCGAGCCGCTCCAGCCGGAACGCGTTGTTGCTTTCCGCATGGCACACGTAGCAGCGCGTGTGGCCGGCACGCTTCTCCAGGAAGATCGGCTCGACACGCGCCTTGAAGAAGTCGTAGTCGAGCACCGGTGCTGCGCGCGGTGCCACGATCCATGCGCTCGCAATAAGGAGCGCAGCCGCGGCAAGCCGACTGGAAGGCGTCACTTCTGTCCTCCCGCTTTTCTTTCCGGGACGATGCTAGCACGTAGGGCGGATTAGCCAACGGGCCCGGCCTTCGGCCGGCCCGATGACAGGTTCCACGTAATCCGCCTTACCCCCATGGCGGATTACGGCGCGCAAGCACGCGCCTATTGCGCCCTACGCCTTACGAGCCACGCGCGAGCGTCACTTGTTGGTCAGCCGCACCCCGCCGCGGCGACCGTGGCCTGCAAAGTCCTCATCGGTCTTGAGGTCGGCGGCGCGAATGCCGTGCGCGGCAAGCTCCTCGTCGCGCTCCTCCGTCTCGCCGGTGACGCCGACGGCGCCGATCACTTCGCCGTCGGCGGCGCGGATCTGCAGACCGCCGCCTTCGGGAAAGATCTGGTCACCGCTGGCGCTCAGGAGATAGCGCATGAAGATCGGCTTCTCCTGTGCGCGCTCCTTCACGAGCTTCGAGGAGCGACCCATGGCGAGCGCTGCGTACGCCTTGCCGTAGGCCATCTCGAAACGGATCATGGAGCTGCCGTCTTCCTTCCTGAATGCCTTTACCTTGCAGCCCGGCTCGACCACGATCACGGCAAGCGGGCGGCAATCCAGGACCGCGCCGCGTTCAAGAATGGCGGCAATGATCCGGTCGGCCTGATCGAGCGTGAGGGTGGTCATTGTCATCTCCGGTTCGCGCTCGCTCTTTACCATTGCCGCGCACGGTCGCGCCAACGATGCTTGCGCCTGCTGCTTGCCACGCCTCGCCCTCGTGAGCGTGGCTGTACACCGCACGTCTCCCGGAATGATACCAACCATCGTTTGGCGATAGGCGCCATCCCGTCATCGCACCAGCACTATTAAGCGTAGCTGATCGAATCCGGAGCATCCTCGGCCGATCAGTGTTCCCTGGGAGGTTTTCAGTGTGCTAATTATTTGGGCCGCCAGGATGCCCGATCGGAGAGTGATCGGACGGTGCTCAGGGTAGGCGCTGCCCAAGGCACGACGCTGCGGACGGTAACGGCAAAGCGCTGCGGCGGGGTGGAGGCTATGTCCCGTTGCAATCCCTTTGAGGAGAGTTCTGAATGCCTTCAGTGTACGACGTCGCCGTATTCGTTGGCAGCCTCCGAAAGGAATCCATCAATCGTAAAGTCGCGATCACGCTTCTTGAAGTCGCGCCGCCTTCGCTCAAGCTCAACATAGTCGAGATCGGTGGTCTTCCCCTCTATAACCAAGACGAAGATGCAAACCCTCCTGCGGCGTGGATGAAGCTCCGGCAGCGGGTTCAGGCGGCGGATGCAGTTCTCTTTGTGACGCCCGAGCACAACCGCTCGGTGCCCGCGGCACTGAAGAACGCTCTCGACATCGCCTCACGACCATACGGCCAAAATGCCTGGAACAGAAAACCAGGCGCGGTGATCAGCGCCTCGCCCGGACCAATCGGTGGATTTGGCGCGAACCATCACTTGCGGCAGTCGCTGGTGTTTTTGAACGTTTTGGCGATGCAGCAGCCTGAGGTCTACATCGGCGGCGCGGACAAGCTTTTCGATGCGCAGGGCAGGCTTACAAACGAGGCAACCCGCAAATTCTTGCAGCAGTTCATGCAAGCGTTTTGCAAATTGGGTCACCACCAATGCAACAAAATCCGCCGATCTCGCAAAGACTGACGTGGGCGACTTGGAGCGCACCGTGGCAGCGCGGCCCGCGCCGCCGCCGCAGAGCGAGCCGGTCCGCAGGACGTTCCGACGGCTGATCGTTCCACAAACGGCCCCACCGCAGCGCACGCTCGATCAGGCGCTCGATGTGCTGGATCAGATGATCGGGCTGGGCCCGGTCAAGGAGGAGGTCAACAAGCTCATGGCGGCGCTCGAAGTGGAGCGCATGCGCCGCGAGCAGGGGCTCGCGGTACCCCCGATCAGCCGGCACATGGTCTTCACCGGCCCGCCCGGGGTGGGCAAGACCGAGGTGGCGCGCGCGCTGGGCGACGTCTACCGCTCGCTCAATGTGCTGCGCAAAGGGCACTTGATCCCACCTCCGATGTCAGCAAGATCGACATGACGGACATCCTGGCAGCGATGGAAGAGCGATGAGACTCATCGGCCGCACCGCTGCCCTGCACATCGCGTTCTGGCAGTACGATCCCTGGTATCGGCGCGCGTGGTTCGTATGGCCGCAGGCTACGGCGATTCTGCTCGCCGCCTGGCTGGTCGGAGACCGTACGACGCTGCCGATCGGAAAATGGGCAAAGCCTGCCGATTGCACCAACCCCTCGAACCCGGGCTGCGCCGCGACCAAGCGCGTCATGCTGTCCTGGTCCGATGAGGCAGCCAAGCCGACGATTGCCAACCAGACGTCAGTCACCGTCGATCGGTCCGCATTGCGAAGCTCCGCGGCCGCCGATCAGCCGAAGCTGTTAGCGGCGCTCGGAGCCTATTACCGCGGCGAGTGGGCGAAGGCGGTCGATACGCTGAACCCGGCAACAGCTGCCGATCCGACCGTCCAGTTCGTCAAGGCACTTGCTCTGCTGATCCCGGGCACGACGGACCAGGTCCGCGATGCCCAAACGCTGCTGCGATCGGCGGCCGCCGCCGGACAGCGTCAGGCCTCGGTGATGCTTGGACGCATGCTCATGGTCGGCTGGGGCACGATGGCCAAGGATGAGCAGCGCGGACGCGAGCTGATCGAGCAAGGCGCGGCAGCCGGTGATCCCTACGCCATGCGGCTTGCCGCCATCGGCTACCTCGATCGCGAGTTTGGTTCCTATGATCCCGTCAAAGCGGTGGACCTGACACGCAAGGCCGCGGAGGCGGGTGAGCCGGTCGCCATGATGCAGCTTGCGTATTTGATCAGAACGGGCCGCGGCGGGCTCGCCAGGGATGACGCCAAGGTGCTCGATTATCTGCGGCGCTCGGCGCAAGCCGGATACACTGACGCACAGTATACCCTCGCGCGGTGGACGATCGAGCGTTACGAGAACCGGGAGACTGAAGATCCCTCCGAAGGGTTCAAGTGGTATGAGCGCGCCTATCAGCACGGTTATTCGTTCCCGGCGCTCGTCAATCTCGCTCGTGCTTACAGATTCGCGCTCGTCGCGCCTTGGTTCGATACGAAACGTTCCTTTGCATTGCTGGAGCTTTGCGCGCCCTACGCATTCTCCTTTTGTCACTACTGGCTCGCCGAGGAGTATCGGTCCGGGGCCGGTACGGCGCAGGACCTGGTCAAGGCCTATGCCCACTACAGCGTGGCGCGCCGGCTTGGCCTGGAATATGCGCAAAACGATCTGCAGCAACTCGACGCCGTCCTGCTTCCGAACGCGAGGACCACCGCAACCCAGCTTGCCGAGACCATCTCGGCCGGTCTCAAGACGATCCCATGGGTGGTGAGCCTGCAGTCGCCAGAAGCGGACTCCGCGGGCCCCTCGCCTTGGGCGACGCAGGCCAGCCCGCCCCGCCCGCAACCGGCCGCTCCCGCCGCCCCAGCCCAGCAGCCGGCCGCGCCGGCCCAGCAGCCCGCCGCAACTGCCGACTGGCCCGCCTGCAAAGGAGATGACGTGGAACGCGCCATGGCCGCTTGTACGCGGCTCATCGCCAGCGGTATCGGCGGCACCGAACTCGGCACGGCACATTTATACAAGGCCTGGAACCACTACAAGAAGAAACAATACAAAGTGACCTAGCGATCCAATTGCGTGGCCTTCTTCCGAATGCATACAATGACCGCGGAGTTGCCTACCAGGCGCTGGGAAAATTCCAAGCTGCA
>Ga0306923_10000239_pt1 | contig 41032 bp, 37 predicted proteins | sample sta12Can44000108_FD_203841 | JGI IMG/M metagenome (GOLD analysis project Ga0306923, IMG submission 203841) | Lab enrichment of tropical soil microbial communities from Luquillo Experimental Forest, Puerto Rico - statanox.12C.anox.44.000.108 (v2)... | ecosystem: Environmental > Terrestrial >... | reverse complement strand
TGCTCTGAAGAGGAAGCTGTTGCGCGACATCCGGCACTACAACAAATCGCCTCGCACAGTGAAATGGAAATATGCCGATCCATCGCGCCATCTCAGTACACAATCAGCTGTTACAGTCCACTAGTAGACCTCGGCTGGCTTGAGAGTATAGCCCCAGACCGGCCCTCAAGAAATAACGATAGATGCGCCGGAGTGAAAACACAGTTCTGCTCCGCGTGTTTTCGCGCTGAAACAACTCTCTTTCGCTTATCGGCCCAGGTTCAGTTCGCCGCTGGTGTCCTGTGGGAATAGAGTTTCAGGCGAGACTGACGAGAGTGGCAAGCCCTCATCGTCCTCGATATCTTCACGATGATGGCGCATGTGGCGAATGGTCAAGCGCGTCAGATCGAACGCGCTGTAGACGAGGTTCCCACGGACCACATCGCTCTTATAGATCAGAATTTGCGTACGCAGGTAACGTGCGGCCTTGGAACGCGGCCGGGCCGGCACGAGCGGATTCTTGCGGCTATAAGCGATGTGGGGTGGTTCGCAATTCTTCAGGTGGACGACCGTCAGTGTGCCGTCGGTGTGCATCTCGTCGCCGGTGGCATTCTGCATCAAACCGGGAAGCTCCGGCCGAGGCATCTGGCGCACCGCTTCAACGCAACCGGCAAGGGCAAGGTCGCGCACCAGCATGTGTACGCCCTCGTCTACATTCCGGTCAATATGGTGAATAAACCTGTGATACTTAATTGAAAGCGCCGCGCTGTTTTCCCGCGTGTACGCGCCGAGCCACGCGCTCTGGCCCAGAACGGTCTGCGGCTCGCTCCACATGCGCAGGTGTTCGCGCTTGGCGTAGCTATCGAAACTTTTCTGCCAGGTAAGCTGCTGCCGCTGGCCATTCAAATATTGGGAAGTCATCGGCTCCGTAGGATAGTTTGAGAGCGTCAGGAAGGCTCCAAACTGTTTGAGGAAGGATCGCTTCGAGGATCTGTCGCTCGTAGTCCAGCCCGCGACAGTGAAAGCCTCGTCCACTTGTTCGCGGGACCCCACAAAGAGAAGATTGACGAGATCAGCCAACGCGCCGTGCCCCGTGTTCGTGCGGTCCTGGGCATGCTCCATCAGGATTTCAACATCGCCTCGTTCATATTCATCCATCGCAAACGAAGCGCGCGGCAAATCCGGCTGGTCGCCAACGTAAAGCGGCAAATTCAATTGCACACGCAAGTCGGTTCCGGGGGGCAAATAGATTTCGGGTTCAGGTAAAACCGTGAACACGGCCCGGTACACGATCAATCCCCAATCGGTGTAGGGATTAAACGTGGGCATGTGGACCAGCCGGCTGGTGATGCGCCCCTGTGGCGTGTCCGTCGCGCGCACGCCCTGAATCACGCCGTGGCGCACTTTTTCCCGCGCATTATCAATTTCGAGTAACAGCGAGGCGATCGGAAGAACGCTGCCGTCCGAGGTAACGAGCCGGTCAAACTGCACCTCAACGGCGGCCGTATCGTGCAAAAAGCCCAGTCCAACCCTTCTCACTTTGGTGATCTGGCCATCTACCTCCAGGCCAACGGGGAAGACCGGCTTGCCATCACACTCGGGCGATTGGATGAGAACCGCGCGAACCGTTGTGCCGGGTTTGGAGCTATAAGAAGCGACCGGATCCACAAGACGAATCCAGAAAGATTTGCCTGCGGAAATGTGTTCACAATTGGCGGAGGCCCGTTGGCCCGACGCCAGGAAAATTGCGAGAGAAAGTAGGGCAAAGAGCGAACAATGCAATCCGCGGCCGTCCTCGCCCATCCTGCTGGAGCGAACCGCGTGGTCACTATGGTTTATACATCTCAAAAGGACACCCCAATAACCCCATCGCACTCTTCTATTGTGCAGGGTTATCCCTGAAACGGAGGTAGAATTTCTTAGAGCGCACCTGGCAGAGCGGACAGGCGGAAAGAGTTAAGGATTCTTAATTTCGGTAGCGGAGCCCATTTTGACGGTGCTGCCGTAGCGTTTGTAGTTCGTGTACTTCACGGTCATGCGGATATGAACGTTGCCGCTTCGGAAATGCAGTTCGTCGTCCGCGCGCGTGTAAACGGGAAACCAGAAACCTTCCTCAATATTCTGGCGGTAGGTACGAAACCGCGGAAACACGTTTTCGTTGTTCTTGGTGACGATGTCGGGGACGGCTTTGCCGTCGGTCATGACGATCTGCAGGTCCTTGTCGTCCACCCACACACGCCCTTGAAAATAGCGCTGCTTTTTCTCAATGACTTTGGGCGCGACGTCGAAAACGTAGGTGGAGAGTTCATCCACCTGCTGCCGCCCCACGTACGTGACGTTGTACTTGGGCAGTTCGGTCGTGTTAAGCACAAACGGCTGGACGTTGCGAAGGTCGTCGAGGTCCTGCTGGCTGATGGTGATGCGTCTCAGCGTGTCGGGAGGGGCAAACTTGACCTTCTCGAAGCGTTTGCCCTCGGGCGTGAAGACGATGTCACTGGTCATGCGATATTCGCCATCAGGGCGGTCGTCGTCATCGATAGTTTGTATGGAAAAGCTCTGCGTGTACGTGTAATTGTCGCGCTCGCGCTTGAACTCGGCCTCGCGCTCGGCAAAGCGTTTGATGATCTCCTCAACCGGCTGCGACGGCGGCTCGTTGGTGATGGGGTTGTCCCCCGCGGAATGGATGCGTTGTGCCTGGGGAGCGGGGCCCACATTTTCCGGCGCCTGCTCGGTTTTGGGAGCCGGAGGAGGCTTCAGCGGCCCGGCCGGTTGCTGCGCGGCAACGGGCAGCGAAACCAAAGCCAGCGAGAGAGCGGCGAGCAGGTCAAGCTGCAAACCCCGCGATTTCCGTGAAGAGCGCGAAAGCGTCACACCAACCTCCCAAGATCCTCGGTAGTCCACTCTATGAGATTTTAGCATTCCGCGCGGGGTTGCATGGCGGAAAAGCGTGTAACCTTTACAGGCCGGCGCACTCCTAGCAGGTGGGCGGGAAGATCACGCGTATCCGAAAGAGGTCTCGACGCATACTCTTCCGGGAAAACCAAAAGGAGCCGGATCGCACTCCTCTACACTCTTTGTCCCTATGCAGCGCGTGAGCCAAGACGAAGCAGAGCTGATCCGCCGGATTCTGGCCGGTGAGACGCACCTTTTTCACGATCTGATCCGGCCGTACGAGAAAATGATCTACGTCACCATCTTTGCGATGGTGCGCAACGAGGCCGAGGCCGAGGATGGAGCGCAGGACACATTGACCAACGCTTTCCGGCATTTACGTAGTTTTCGAGGCGACTCCAAATTCAGCACCTGGCTGGTTACCATCGCCATGAACGAAGGCCGCCAGCGATTGCGCCGGTTTAAGCGCGCGGCGGAAGAATCCCTCGAGGACACCGTGACGGAGTCGGAGGGCGATTTCACGCCCGCGTTTCTTACGGATTGGCGGGAGGTTCCGCTCGAAGCCCTGGAACGGAAAGAATTGCGGCAGAAACTGCGCGAGGCCGTGGAGTCGCTTCCGCCGATCTACCGGGAGGTGGTCGTGTTACGCGATCTCCAGGAGTTGAATCAGGAAGAGACCGCGGCCGCGCTCGGGATCACCGTTGCCGCCGTGAAGGTGCGGCTACACCGCGCCCGCATGATGCTGCAAAAAACGTTGGTGCCTTACCTGAAGCAATCGTCAGCGCCGCGCAAAGGATTATTCGGGAGGTGGTTCCAATGAAACTGGAATGCAAACACGTTTGGGCCCACATCTCCGAGTACCTCGATCACGAGCTCGATGCCAAGTTGCGCGAGGAAATCGAGAAACACCTGGAAAACTGCGAGGTATGCTCGGCCATTTTGGATTCCACCCGCAATATTCTGGTGCTTACGGCCAACGACCGGACGTTTGAATTGCCGGTCGGATATAGCGAGCGCCTGCACGACCGATTGGAGAAAGTGCTGCGCGAAAACCCCGGCACCGATAAGCATTCCTGCTGATCAGGACGGTAGAACACCAAGTCTCAATGATCGGGTGCCCCTTCGTCCGCGGAGCAAACAAAGCAGCACACCGTCATCCTGCGGGCCGCAAACGACGCGGCCCGCAGCACCTCAACTTCACAATCCAGCATAGTGTCTTGTAGGGTCCCTTCGCGATCTGCCGTCTACCCCCGCCCTTGCAACTTCAAATGTGCCCATTCCTCCGCGACCAGAAGAACAGTTGTCAGAATCGCAAGTGCAAATTGCACGCGCTCCGACACCTTCTTCTTCTCGGAGAGAGGCGTTTGCCTCCACGTTGAGGAAGACCGACGGCGCAACCGGCGCGCCTGCCACAGGGCCAGCAAATTCACGACAGCCCCAACGAGCGCAAAAAGCATCATCGGAATCCGGATCGCGTCGTAATGCAATTTGTCGGCAAACTTGAGCACGCCGACAGCCCCGGCCAACGCGGCCGCGCCCAAAAACAAGCGCACGCTGCTCAGCGCCACGAAGCCGGCGCAGACACTTTGAATAAAAGCAAAAAAGAAACTGGACCAACTCAGCCAACGAAGGCGCGATTCAGTGGGAACGTTTTCAGTGGGCGCCGCGGGCCTTTCCATCGGATCGTTCATGCTTCAAAGAGTAAGACAAGCGCTATGCTTGGCGCCACTTGAGAAAAACAGCAGCTAGTGGCGGCAAGGTCAAGGCGAGGGAGTGGCGCCGGCCCTGGTGGGCATGCTCATCTGCATTCATTCCACCAAGATTTCCGACGTTCGACCCGCCATAGATTCGCGCATCCGTATTTAGCGCCTCTTCATAGTGGCCCGCCCGAGGTACGCCTAGACGATAGCCGTACCGCACCACTGGCGTGGCATTTAGCACCGCCAGGATCATTTCGTCTGGATTTTTTCCCCGCCGCAAGAACGAGTACACGCTGTTATCAGAGTCGTTCGCGTCAATCCATTCAAACCCCTGCCAATCGAAGTCCACCTGGTGCAGCGCCGGTTCCTTGGACAGCAGGCGATTTAGATCCTTTACCAGCCGCTGAATCCCGCGGTGCGAATCATACTGCAACAGGTCCCAATCCAAGCTTCGCGCTTCGCTCCACTCGTGCCGCTGTCCAAACTCTTGCCCCATGAAAAGCAGTTTCTTCCCCGGGTGCGCATACTGGTAGGCCAGCAGCAAGCGAAGGTTCGCGAACTGCTGCCACAGATCCCCAGGCATCTTGTGCAAAAGCGAATTTTTTCCGTGGACCACTTCATCATGCGAGAAGGGCAGCATGAAATTTTCGCTGAACGCGTAGAGCAGAGAAAAAGTCAGCTTGTTATGCTCGTACCGGCGGAAGATCGGGTCCTTTGAAAAATATCTCAGCGTGTCATTCATCCAGCCCATGTTCCACTTCAGGCTGAACCCGAGCCCGCCAAGATAAGTTGGCCGGGAAACACTGGGCCACGACGTGGATTCCTCCGCAACCGTCAGGACGCCGGGGAAGCGAAGGTGCGCGACTTCATTGAGCCGCTTGAAAAAATCAATGGCTTCCAGATTCTCGCGTCCGCCGTAGCGGTTGGGCACCCATTCGTGGTGCTTGCGCGAATAATCCAGATACAGCATGGAAGCCACGGCGTCCACGCGCAATCCGTCAATGTGGTACTTGTCCAGCCAAAAGAGCGCGTTGGAGATGAGGTAGTTTTGCACCTCGTTGCGCCCGTAGTTGTAAACCAGTGTGCCCCAGTCCGGATGCGAGCCCTGTCTCGGGTCGGAGTGCTCGTAGAGGTGCGTGCCGTCAAAAAAAGCCAGGCCGTGCGCGTCGCGCGGAAAATGCGCTGGCGTCCAGTCCAGAATCACGCCGAGGCCCGCCTGGTGGCAGCGGTCCACAAATTCCATGAAATCCGTGGGCGAACCGTAACGGCTGGTCACCGCGTAATAACCCAGCGTCTGGTAGCCCCACGAGGCATCGTAGGGATGCTCCATCACCGGCAGCAGCTCGATGTGCGTGTAGCCAAGCTCTTTCACATAGGGGATGAGTTGCTCCGCCAATTCATGGTAGCTCAACCAGCGATTGTGCTCTTCCGGGATTCGCCGCCACGAACCCAAATGAACTTCATAGACCGTGATGGGCTGTTCGAGCCATCGTTTGTGCGCGCGCTGCTCTACCCACTCGCTGTCTTTCCATTCATACTTATCGAGGCGTGCCACAACAGAACCTGTTTTCGGGCGCAGTTCCGCGGCAAAGCCGTAAGGGTCCGATTTCAACGGCAGCAAAGTGCCCTGCGGGTCGAGAATCTCGTACTTGTAGATCGCGCCTTCGCCCTGGTCCGGAAGGAACAATTCCCAGATCCCGGACGAGCCACGTGCCCGCATCGGATGCACACGCCCGTCCCAGCGGTTGAAATCACCCACAACACTGACGCGGCGCGCGCTGGGTGCCCACACGGCAAAATGCACGCCAGTAACGCCGTCAACTGTTCTGAGATGCGCGCCGAGCTTTTCGTAGGTGTCGTAGTGTCGGCCCTCACCCATCAGATACAAATCAAACTCGCTCAGCAGATACGGAAACGCGTAAGGATCGTGATTCTCAATCCCTTCGCCGTGCTCGGTGCGAAACCGCAGGACATAGCTCGAGGGAGCCGGAGCCGTCTCGCTGATTAGCGGCAGGTCGATCTCGAATAAATTTGCGTTTGGAAGCTTGCGCATTGGCAAGGGATCGCTGTGGCCACGCAGAAGGACTTGCGCTTCCGCCGCGCTGGGCTGAAACGCGCGCACCAGCCAGCGCCTCCCTGCGGGAGTCTCGATGGGATGAGGACCGAGCACTGCAAATGGATCGGCGCTGCGCGCGGCAAGGAGTGCGTCCAATTGCACACGGAAAGGATCGGGTGGCTTAGCCCTTGGTGGGGAAGGTTTTTCGGGGCGCACGGCAGCATTCTAGCGGAATCCAGGACTCGCACCAATGGGAGAAAGGGCCGCACGTTTCGCAACCTCGGTGGAAATGCCCGGTTGGAAAGGGAGACTTATCTTGTGATAGAAAGCCTACTTCCGAATTCCACGGGTACACAGGAGTTACATATTGTCCCTTACTGGCAAGCAACAAAAAGTAGGCATCCTGAGAGGCGCGTCGTTTGCACCTAGAAGGATCTCAACCGGCACATTACCTCGTGCTTTCCATCCCATCGCCGCTTTGCTGTATCTTTTCTTCCTTATGCCTATGCCGGACGCGCAAGCACAGGACCGCTCGCAAGCCCGGTCCATGGTTATCTCCCGAAACGGAATCGTCGCCGCCGAGTCTCCCCTCGCCGCCCAGGCAGGCGCGCGCATCCTGGAGCGTGGCGGAAATGCCGTTGACGCGGCCATCGCGACGAACGCCATGATGGGCGTCGTTTCGCCAATGATGAACGGCATCGGCGGCGATCTCTTCGCGATTGTTTATGACGCCAAGGCCAACAAACTCTACGGGTTGAATGCGAGTGGCTGGGCTCCCAAAGGTTTGACCGTCGAGGTCTTGCACAAACTGGGTTTGCGGGAGATGCCGCAAACGGGCGTCCATACCATCACTGTGCCCGGTGCCGTGGATGGTTGGCAGAAAATGGCTGATAAATTTGGGCGCAAAAAGCTTTCCGAAGACCTGGCTGCTGCGATTCAAACGGCCCAGAACGGCGCCCCGATAACGGAATGGGTGGCCATGTATTGGTCGCGGGAAACCGACTTTCTCCGTGGAGATGAAGTCGCCGCTAAACTGTATCTTCCGCAGGACCGCCCTCCGAAAGTGGGAGAAGTCTTCAAGAATCCCGATCTCGCCTGGTCGCTCCAGCAGATTGCGGATCATGGGCGCTATGCTTTCTACAAAGGAGAGATTTCGCGCCGCATCCTGGAAGCGGAGAAGCGTCATGGCGGCACCATGACCGAGCAGGATCTGGCCGACTATTCCAGCGAATGGGTGGAACCACTATCCACAACCTATCGTGATTGGACCGTCTACGAATTGCCACCCAACGCGCAGGGGATTGCAGCTCTCGAAATGCTTAACATTATGGAGACCTTTCCCTTGGGACAAAAGGATTACGGCTTCGGCTCCACGAAAGCCCTGCACGCCATGATCGAAGCGAAAAAACTTGCCTATGCCGATCTTGCGAAGTACATAGGCGACCCTCGCGGACAAAAATTGCCCGTGCAGACTCTGCTCTCCAAGGACTTGGCCGCGGATCGCGTGAAGCACATTGACCCGGATCACGCCACTTGTGACGTAGCCGCCGGTGACCTGAAGGCGGGTAATGATACTACCTATCTCACCGTCGTGGACCGCGACGGAAACATGGTCTCTCTTATCCAAAGCAACTACGACGCCTTTGGCTCAGGCATTGTGGCCACAGGCACCGGCTTCGTGTTGCACAATCGCGGCGCACTTTTCACCCTGGATTCCACCTCTCCGAATGCCTTGGCGGGAAGGAAGCGGCCCCGCCACACCATCGTCCCGGCATTCGCGCAAAAAAGCGACACGCGGGTTGCTTTTGGCATCATGGGCGGGTGGAACCAGGCGCAAGCCCACGCCCAATTCATGGCCGACCTCGCCGACTTCAAGATGAACATCCAGGCCGCCCTGGAAGCACCCCGGTTCTCGAAACATACCTTCGAAGGATGTGACGTGATGATGGAGAACCGTTTCTCCCAGAAGGTGCGCGACGAACTGACCGCTAAAGGGCACAAGATCGTGCTCCTCGGCACCTATTCCTCGGGCGTCGGCGGAGGCCAGGCGGTGTTGCGGGATTTCGCCGCCGGGGTGAATTACGGGGCTTCCGACCCTCGCAAAGACGGCGAAGCCGTCCAAGAATTACCTGTTGAGTAGGGTACTCTATAATTAGCATATCCGGTACCTCTCACAAGCAGTACGAAGCGCGTAGTACGGCAAAAGAATTCCATTGATAAGTGAAGATTGAGAACTGCCGTTCACAGCGAACCGCCGTTCTCGGAGGCGAAGACCGAGTAAGGTCTCTGTTTTCAGTGCGGTCCCCGGCACAACGGGTGGCGGGTGAGTTGCAAGAATAGAGGCAAAGAAGAAAGAACTTGCACATCCATCGTCTCAGGTGGGAGGCGTCATGCAGCGGTTCCAAATTGGGAAGATTGTCACAGTCGCTCTCGGGGTCGGGGCAGCGATGCTGTTAGCGGCGGGAACAGCCCGTGGTCAAAGCGCCGAAATCGCGGGCCAATACGAGTGCACGCAAGCCAGGGTAGCCGGGAAAGAAGTTCCCTGCAAAGCGGCTCCCCTGTCACTCAAGGCCGACGGCCACTTCGAACTCCAGGGCCGCGAGGGCGAATACCTGGTAAGCGGGAACTGGGTGGAATTGAACAGCTCCGTGCTCAAGTCCCGAGCGAAAATAGAAGCGGGACACAAGATCGTTTTCCGCTTCCATAACAAGAAGGGTCCCTGCGAAATGATCTTCGAACGCCGCGTTGCCGAACTGGGAAAAACCAAACTCAGCTAATCGATATCTGCCTTTGTAGTGGCCGACCTTCAGGTCGCTTGGGTTCCTCTCACTGGGAAGAAACGACATTGGAGCGGACAGCCTGGGCTAGGATTGCAAGAAGCCCGAGGAAGAAATCGGCAGCCGGCGAATGCGTTTGCCAGTGGCCGCGAAGAGCGCATTGCAAAGTGCCGGCGCAATTGGTGGGACCCCGGGTTCCCCGCAGCCGCCAGGCGGATTGTTGCTCTGCACGATGTGCACCTCGATCTTTTCCGGCGCGTCCGGCAAGCGCAGCACTTCGTAATCGTGGAAGTTGCTCTGCTCGATCCTTCCGTTTTTTACGGTAATCGCACTTTTGAGCGCGGCCGCCAGTCCGAAATGAATCGCACTTTCCATTTGTGCTCTTACACCGTCGGGATGAACAGCCAGACCGCAATCAATGGCGCACACGGTGCGATGGATCCGGATCTTCTTGGTGCTGGACTCATACGACGCTTCCACGACCTGCGCGACATAACTTCCATAGCCAAATTGCGTTGCGATGCCCCGGCCAACCCCGCTCTGCAAAGCTTTCGTCCACCCCGATTTTTCCGCAACTAACTCGATGACACCTCGCCGCCGGCCCACATCTATGAAGCTGTCATGTCCGAGTTCGATCTTCCTGGGCGCACCCAGCAAAGCCAGATGAAACTCGACTGGATCGCGCTTGGCCGCCGCCGCGGCCTCGTCCAGAAAACTCGAAATCACGAACTGATTCCCGGAATTCTCGACTGACCGCCAGTAGCCCACGGGCACGCCACAATCGAGGCGCGCAAATTCCACGCGAAAATTGGGAACTCCAAACGCCGGGAAGTCCGGACCGTTTAATTCAGAAGCGGCCGCCGGAGAGATTTGCGTGCCTTCATAAAAAACGCCGATCGAAGGTGAGGAAGCGCGGTGCCTCCAGGCAACCAGATTGCCATGGGAATCGAGGCCAGCCCGCAATGCATGCACAGCCGCAGGCCGGTAATAATCATGTTGAATGTCGTCTTCACGCGTCCAAACGACTTGCACCGGTGCACCAACATCCCGCGAGATCAGCGCAGCCTCCACTGCATAGTCCTGGATCAGCCTCCGGCCAAAGCCTCCGCCGAGAAACGTGATATGCACGCGCATCTTCTCGCGCGAAATATTCAGCGCCTTCGCAATAACCTCAGCAGCCGCACCGGGAATCTGCGTGGGCGCCCAGAGTTCGCAACCATCGTCGTGGACATGCGCCGTGCAATTCATCGGCTCCATCGTGGCGTGCGCCAGGAAGGGAACTTCGTAGACAGCTTCGAGTTTCGAAGCGGCAGAAACCCAGGCCGCATCGAAATCGCCGTCGTTACGCAGCACAAAGCCCGGCGCACCCGCGAGCTTGCTCATCTGCTCGTGCAGTCCGGCCGTGGATTCCGAAGCGCCGCTTCCCAGGTCCCACTCCACCTGCAAAGACTTGCGCGCCAGCATCGCCGCCCACGTGGAATCGGCGACAATCGCAACGCCAGATCGCGTTAAGTTCCGGCTGCTCGGTCCAACCGTCTCTCCGAACTGGTGCGTCAACGGCACGGATCTCACTTCCACCACTTTGCGAACGCCTGGGAGTCCCTGCACCTTGCCCGGATCAAAGTTCTTCACCTTCCCGCCAAAAACAGGGCACCGCTCAACCGAAGCAATCAGCATACTCGGCACCCGGACATCCATTCCAAACTTCGCCTCGCCCGTCACTTTCAGCGGCGTGTCTTTGCGCTTCGCGGTCTGCCCGCCCGCTCCTATCCAATTCGCGGCCTTCAGTGGCGGATCGGATGGGGGAGGGAGCGCAGCGGCCCGCTTGAGCAACTCCCCGAAACCAGCGCTTCGCTGCGATTCCGCGTGAACCACGCGGCCATCCTCCACCGTACAAGCCGCCGGCGAAACGTTCCACCCTGTAGCCGCCGCATCAACCAGTATCAATCGCGCCGCCGCTCCGGCTTTCCGTAGATTGCTATACGACGTACGCACGCTCAGGCTTCCGCCGGTGAGTTGATCTCCGTACTTGGGATCCAGGTCCGCTTGCTTGACGCGAACGTTCCTCCAATTACAACCTAACTCCTCGGCCACAATCAGCGGCAGCGAAGTCCACACTCCTTGTCCCATCTCCGAATGACCGCACCAGATCGTCACGTTCCCGTCAGGAGCGATTTCCAGCCAGGCATTGGGCGAAAAGGCTGCCGAATCAGCGGAGGGGATCGCGTCGCCAAGGAGGGAGGATTTGCGGGATAAACGAAAACCGATCAGCAAGCTCGCGCCTGCAAGAGAAGAAGACTGCAGAAAAGCTCGGCGAGTGTGTTCCATAGGCATCGGGAGGCGCTCACCGGAATTAGACTCATAGAGAATACCAGCGTGAGCAGCCTGTCAGTGGCAAATTGCCTTGCCCGGGGGACTTGCCATTCCGCCCGGGGCAGGCCACGATTTAGGTTCATAGGGCATCTCATGCGGCGAAAAGGTGGGAAAGAATCGGGATGCCGAGGAAACGAGATTCGTATTGTTGTTGATAACCCTCTGTTTGGTTGGAATGCGACTGGGGGCCAGGCGAACTTGCGCGGGCACCGCAGCTCAAGAGTCAAATGCAAGCTGGGCAGAATGCAAAAAGCAAACCAGCACCCGTAAGCGAGTCCCAGAACGAAGTACAAGCCCGCATCTGGGTGAATTCTGAGCTCGTGGTATTGTCCGTAACCGTAAAAAAATCGCGCTGGGAATTTTGTGGATGACTTGTCGGAGGGAGAATTTCACATATTTGACGACGGGGTGGAGCAGTCCATCGATGCATTCACCGCCGAAGGATTGCCGCTGTCGATTGTAGTTTTGGTAGATGACGACTTGAAATCCGCGGACGCGGCGCAGATGGCGCCGACATTGCGCGCGATTCTGGGAGGGATAAGCGCCAGCGACGAAGCGATGGTTTGCCGCTTCGACATACTCTTCTATCCAGGAGACGGGTTCACTCGGGATAAAGACACACTGATCACCGAATTGAAAGATACCCGCGTGCACAGTAAGCCCTCACAAGCGGGACCTAGCTCCGCCTTCGACTCATACGCTGACGGGGGCGAATCGCCGCCCGCCGCTCCCGTGAACATGGGGAGCCTACCGACAAAGGCATTGGACGACGCGATCTATTCTTCCGCAGAATTACTCAAGGCCCGCGGTCCGGACCGACGGAAAAATTATCCTGGTCATCTCCGATGGCGTGAACGGAGAACAATTCAATCACAACAAGCAGGACGAAGTATTCAAGTTTCTTCTTGAGGAGAATATTTCTGTGTATAGCCTGGCCGTGGGTAGCGATACCGCAAAGAAAAAAGTCGCACGGCTGGCGGAGTATGCGAGCGATTCCGGCGGAGCTACCTACTATGCGTTGAAAGGGGCTGCTATGGAAAAACTGTACGCGAAAATAACGGAGGAAGCTCGCCATGAGTATACGCTGGCTTATGTGCCGCGCGGGAACATCCAAAGTACAGACTTCCACAGAGTCGAGGTGCGGACGATGCGAACGGGTCTGATTACGCAGACGCGGGAAGCTACTACAGAGCCGCGACAAAGAAGCAATAGTCAACCAAGAAAACGGCGCGGACCCGAGCCCCACGCCTGGAGATCACCCTAATAAGTGTACGCCGCCGTTACTTGGTTTTTTGTTCGATCGAAAGCAGCTCAACGTCAAAGATAAGCGTTGCGTTGGGGCCGATGGGGCCGTTCGGTGTTCCCTGAGCGCCATAAGCCAGGTCCGGCGGAATGAAGAGTTGCCACTTGGAGCCAACCGGCATCAACTGCACCGCCTCCGTCCAGCCCTTAATCACTTGGTTGACCGCGAACTTGGCGGGCTGGTTGCGCTTGTACGAGCTGTCAAACTCCGTGTTGTCCAGTAGCGTCCCGCGATAATTGCACACTACGGTATCGTCCGCCTTTGGTTTCGGGCCCGTGCCTTGCTGCAGGATCTTGTACTGCAAGCCGCTCGGAAGCGTCACCACCCCGTCCTTTGTTTTATTCGCGGCCAAGAACGCTTCACCCTGCTTCTTGTTCGCTTCACCTTTCACTTTGAGCGCCTCTTCCTGCTTCTTTTGCATATCCATCTGGAAAGTAGTGATGGCCGCTTTGGCTTCGTCATCGGTCAGGGCAGTCTTGCCGCCCGCGAAACCATCTTTCAGCCCCCGGGCGATCAGCGCCGGGTCCAGGTCCACGGAGTCCTTGTGCATGCGCTGGCCCAAATTCATGCCAATCGCGTAGCTGGCTTTCTCTTTCGGGGTCTTCAGCGCTAGCGGTACGGCGGTCTTCGCGCCCGTCGACGGAGTTTTCGCCGCGGGCGGCTTTGCCGTCGCTGCCGCTGGAGACTTGGAGGGTGGATTTTGTTGTGGGTTAGCCGCCGGGGTTTGTTGCGCTTGGGCCTGGCCCACCAGCATCAATCCACAGGCGAAAAGTGTGAAGCGAATGATGAATAGTCTTTGCATCTGAGTATTGTCACATTGCTGACAGCGCACTGCAAATCGAGAGCCCGCAAGTGTCCAAGAGTTGTGGCCTGGTTTGGAAGGATTCGGGAGCGTTCTATTCGGTTTTACTGGCGGAAAACCCCACCGCTCCAATTACACCAATTCACTGCGTGACATACTGCGTCGCGCTCGGCGCGCCCCATGACCAAACCAAACAAGGCCACGGACATCCTGATGTTCTGCTGGATTGTAGCCGTGCAAGTCAATGCTCTCTGGACTCGCGATCCCGTCTTTCCCTATCTGCTGAAATGGAGTGTTCCCGAAAGTGTGAATTCCTTCGTGCTCGCCGGTATCCGCGCGGACACCGGCGCGGACGCGCCAAAATCGCTTCTCAAAATTATCGGATTTCCCTTCCTGGTTGCGATCGACCACTCAAAGTTGGGCTTCTGGCAGTTTTCGGCCCTCAATGCCTGGCTTGCGCCTTTCTGATCTTGCGCCGTCCGCAATACGGCGCCATGTCTTCTTTCGACACACGTATTACCTGCAGGCGCCATTTCTATACGGCGATCCCAACGCCAGCTGGGCGGTGGATCCGGAAAGGCTCAAGACCCCGGAGGCGTGCTGGATTGTGCGGGATCCGGAGTATCCGGAGGCCATCGCCGAACCGCTCGTTCGATTGGAGCAAGCCGGCAACCTCATGCCCATTGCGCAAGCCGAACTTAGCGAGTTCGAGGGCATGCGCATCCTGGGTGTTCGCAAGATGCGGCTTGTTGTCATCCTTCGCATCACAGAAGCCGCCGCTTTGTCCGCGGAGTATCCTCAACTTCCTGAAAGCAAACCCTGACAAATCGACGGGACTAATGGCGGGAGCTTTCAGCGCTCTCGAACAGGGTTGCGCGCGTCAGGGCAATGGAACGTCAAAGGCAGACGCTGCGATTTCGCCGAGCGCCTGGCCGGCCACTTTTTGAGCAATTTCGGGCTCGTCCAGCAAGGCCGTGTGATTGACGTAGGCTGCAAACACTAGCGTCTTTCCAGATTTCGTCAGCACATAACCCGCGAGGCCCTTCCCGTTCAGCATCATTCGCGAATTGAGCTTGTCTTCGGAGCCAAACGTCCCGGTCTTGGCGAACACGTGCCCGGCGCCAGGGTTGTCCTTCTGAATCTTCGCGAGAGTGCCGTCTTTGCCCAGGATGGGCAGGGCCTTGAACAAAACCGGAAAGTCCGGGCGCGTGTGCCAGTAAGCCAGATAGTGGCACATAAAATCCGGGCTCAAGAGATCGGCCCAGTCGCCGCCCGCACCGTCGCCTTGCGAAGCGCCGGAAAGGTCGAGCTTGGCCTCCGATAAAAAAGCGTTTTCGACTTTGAAACCTGCGCGCAAAGGATCCTTTGCACTCTTCGCAACAAGCAAGCCTAGAAGATATGGTCCCATACCCGCGTGGAGATTCTGGCTCACTTTCAGCGTCACCTTGATTTCTTCCGAGAATGGCGGAGAAACGTGTTCCGCAACCTGGTTTTCCCGAACGTAAAAGCGGTGAAATATTGCGAAATCGCCAGGAATGCTCGCTGACTTTGGCTTGATCGCAATTCCGGCGCTGGTGATGGCCTCGCGCAGAACGGCGGTCGCAAATTTCGCAGGCGAAGGAACCGGGAACGCGGCCGTTTCCGGTCCGTGCCCGGCGGGAATGCTTCCCGCAAGTGTCACGGAAAGCGAACCGTCGGCGTTGAGAACGGGGCCCGAATCTTCGAGCGCGGGCTTCGAGTTGGCGGGGCCGGTAACAACGTGATTGATGAAACGGAAATACGAAGTCTGCGGGGAAGCAGTGAGCTGAGCGGGATCTCCGGGATTCATACCGGGCTTGCCCACGAGGTCGAGGATGTTGTCGTTGACCATGATCGAGGACATCACCACATCCGTGCCGCCTTCGCGCCCTCCATCCGGCATGAGCGTAGTATCCACGAAGACGTTGCCTTCGATCTTACGGATGCCTTTGGCCTTCACTTGGGCCGCAAACTCTTTGATGACCGCCAGCGGATCGCCGGGAAGCGCCGGCCCGTTATAGGAATGATCTTCATCCACAAAGGCCAGCGAGCCATCTGGCTGAATGCGGTTCGAAAGATTGGGATCGCCGCTGGCCACCAGGATCAGGTCGCCCTTGAGAGTGCCGTACTTGTCGATCGGCCCCGTGCGGTAAATATAGGTGTGAAAGCGGTAGTCCGGGCCGAGTTTGGCGAGCAGCGTTCCCTCCGTAAGCAGTTTGGTCGTGGAAGCGGGAACGAACAGCTTTTCCGGGTTCACCGAATAGACGACCTTGCCCGTCTCCAAGTCCATGAACTCCACGCCGAAATTCGAATGCGCAAACTCGGGCCGTGTCATGATTTTCTGAATTCGCTCTTCAAGGGTTTCTGTTCTTTGCGCATAAAGCGACCCACAACTCGTTAGCAACAGCATTCCGATCGAAAAATTAGGGCCACAAAATCGCAAGAAAACCCTCCTCTAGTGCTGTGCAGTCCCCGGAGTGACCAACGTTCCCAGGTCCTCGAACGCCACATTCAAAATCGGATACTGCTTCCAGTCCTTGTAATCGAAGTGCCACCACTCGTCTTCATTGACGGTAAATGCCTCCGACTCCATGGCCTTGCGCAACAGGTCGCGGTGCCATCTCTGCAGGGAAGTACCGCCAGGAAACGTAGGAAAAGAGCGGGGCGACATTTCGTCATACAGTCCCGGCATCTCGATCGCCCGCCCGGTGGATAGGTCGTAAAGCGTGAGATCGACGGCGCAACCGCGGTTGTGCTTGGAACCTTTTTTCGGGTCCGCCACAAAAATCTTTCCCGCTGGAGGAGTGGCTTCCCAAAAGATTTTCGTGACGTACCACGGGCGGTACGCGTCGTGAATGAGTAAGCCATAGCCGAGTGGCTGAAGTTTTTGCTGAACGCGGACAAGGGCCTCGGCCGCGGGCCGTTGCAGAAACGCGCGCGCCTGCGTATAGACAGGCGTGCTGAGGAAATTGTTCGAGTTGGCGTATCGAATGTCGAGATGGAAGGCCGGACCGAGCGTGGCGAGCTCGACCAAATCGGGCTCGCGAAACGGACCAACCTCTACTGGCGGCGTCAGCTCTAACGCCTTCTCGCGAAGCTCTGACACGGGCCGCGCGGGAGTGACGTGGTAGAAATGCGCGGCGTCGGGGCCAGCGTCAGCGCGGGAAAAGGAAACAGGTTCATCTAAACGGTATATGCTGTGGGTATTGGCAGAGGTTCTAGATTGGCCACTGGGTGGCCTAATGAGCGACAACGAAGTAACGTTCTTTGCCGAATCAGTGAATTTGACCAGTTTCTGAACAGTGCCACCGCTGGTTGAGAAGGAAATTTCGCGGTCTTTGTAGTCTTGCACTGGAATTTCCAGGTTGTCACCGCTCTGAAGAAAAGGAGCGATGATGAAAAGCTGACCGCCGCGTTCAAGAATTGTTATATTGGCCCCTTTTGGCTTGCCGTAAATGCCGACCAACTGCTTCCATTCGCCTGGAACATCGGGAGGCTTGGGGCCGGTCGTGAGCGAAGCCGCCGAAGCTGCGCCAGTTTGCGCCCAGAGAGTTGCAGGAGGAAAAGAGAAACTCAGGCAAGCAAAGAGGAATACATTAGGGCAGAAACGCCGGGCGCGGTTGTTCACGGCCGCTATCATAACCCGAAATGGTTTGTGCCCAGAACATCACCGTGTGCTGTATATTTCTATTTACATTATATAACGAATAAGTTAGCATTTGCTTGCACGTTCGGAGGAGCCAATCCGGAGTTCGCTTTTTCCTGTTACATTCCTTGCCGCTTCGCCTGAATCCACTAACCCCTTTATTCTTCGCACCGGCGAAAAATCCGTCTGCAACACCTTTAGAATGCGTACTTGCATAGGTATAGCAAAACAAAGGGCCTACAACCCCTTTAGAATCCTCACCTAGGAGGCTTCCCGCGGCTGTCTCCTTTAGATTCCGAAACCGCCCGGCTTCAGCTGCTGAGGTCTGCTTGACCTCTGAAGTCTACTTCTTCGCCGACGCCGCGGATTCCGCCACGCCGGGCGCAACGATCGGATTCAGGAACGGCATCATCGCCCGCAATTTCGGTCCCAACTGCTCGATGATGTGCTGTTGCTCGGCTCTGCGCCGTGCAAGGAAATTGGGGCAACCCTTTTCGTTCTCCTCGATCCACGCTTTCGCAAAGCTTCCGTCGCGGATCCCGGCAAGCAACTTCTTCATCTCCTCGCGTGTCTGCTGCGTCACAATTTTCTGTCCCGCGTGATAGTCGCCCTGTTCCGCCGTGTCGCTCACGGAATAGCGCATGTAACTGAGCCCGCCGCGATAAATCAGATCCACGATCAGTTTCAACTCGTGTAGGCACTCGAAGTAGGCAACCTCCGGCTGGTAGCCGGCATTCACCAGCGTCTCGAATCCCGCCTTGATCAATTCGCTGACCCCGCCACACAGCACGGCTTGCTCTCCGAAAAGATCCGTCTCCGTTTCTTCGGTGAACGTCGTCTCCAGCACACCCGCGCGCGTAGTGCCGAGTCCCTTGGCATAAGAGAGGGCGAAAGCTTTCGCTTTGCCCGAAGCATCTTGATGCACCGCAAGCAACGCGGGCGTGCCGCCGCCTTCCGTAAAGACTTCGCGCACGCGATGCCCCGGCGCTTTCGGCGCGATCATGCTGACGTCCACGGTCTTCGGCGGCGTGATGGCGCCAAAACGAATGTTGAAGCCGTGCGCAAACATCAGCGTCTTTCCCCGAGCGAGATGCGGCTCGATGGATTCCTTGTAGAGCTTTGGCTGACGAGTGTCCGGTGCCAGAATCATGATTACGTCGGCCCAAGCGGCGGCTTGCGCCGGAGTCTTTACCGTAACACCCTCTTTCTCCGCTTTCCCGCGCGAGGCGCTGCCTTCGGGCAACCCGACACACACAGACACGCCGGAATCGCGAAGATTCAGAGCGTGCGCGTGACCCTGCGAGCCGTAGCCGATGATCGCGACCTTCTTCGCTTGCACTAAAGCGAGGTCTGCGTCTTTGTCGTAGTAAAGGTTTGCCATTGCGTTCCTTTCGTGGGCCGCGCAGCGGCCGCGAAAACATTATTGAAAATCGTTTCCTGAACTCGGATCCAGCAGCGCTGGTCGCTACAAGCGCATTGCTACTTCGCAGCCGGTGCAGGCTCCGCGGGACCGGTTGCTTCTGTCGGAGGGCGAAGCAAATCGCTGCCGCGCGTCATGGCGATGCGGCCCGTGCGCGCCATTTCTAGCACGCCAAAGGGGCGCAACACTTCCAGCAAGCCGTCAATCTTGTCCACCGTCCCGGAGACTTCCACGATCAGCGATTCGGGGGCGACGTCCACTACGCGCCCGCGGAACACCTTGATGAGTTCCATCAGATGCGGCCGGTTCTGCTGGTCCGCGGCGACCTTGATGAGGGCTAGGTCGCGCTCGAGCATGGAGCGGTCGGAAATGTTTTCGGCGAGCAGCACGTCCACGAGTTTTTCGAGGCTGGCCTCGAGTCGAATCGCGCCGCGTTCGTCCGTGTGCGCACAAATGGTCATGCGCGCAATCTCTTCATTTTCCGTGGGCCCGACGGTGAGCGAATCGATATTGATGGCGAGACGCCGCGTGAGCGAAGCAACGCGATTCAGCACACCGGGCTTGTTTTCGACATATGCAACAATGGTCTGCATGGTGTCCTCAGTCTCCAGGAAATCGATTATGGCTCCGTCGCGGTTTCAACCAACGGATTATTCGGCCGGCGAATCATGTCGTGCAGTGCTGCGCCCGCCGGGACCATGGGGTAAACGGAATCTTCCTGCTCCACGCGGAAGTCGAGCAACACGGGCCCATCGGTGCTGCGCGCGGATTCGATCATCGGCACGACTTCCTTGCGCGTGGTGACCCGTTCGCCACGAATGCCGTAGGCGTTGGCGAGCGCCGCAAAATCCGGGGCGACGAGCGGCGTGGCTACGTAGCGCTTGTCGTAGAAAAACTCCTGCCACTGCCGCACCATGCCGAGATAGCCGTTATTAATGATGGCAATCTTGATGTTGATTTTTTCCTGGACGATGGTGGCCAGCTCGCAGGAAGTCATCTGGAAACCGCCGTCCCCAACAACAACCCAAACTTCGGCGTCAGGCCGTGCGAATTTTGCGCCGATAGCCGCTGGCAGAGCAAATCCCATGGTGCCGAGCCCGCCTGAAGTGATCAGGGTGCGCGGCTCGTTGTGGTGGTAATACTGCGCTTCCCACATCTGGTGCTGGCCCACGTCCGTCACGACGATGGCGCCCCCCTTGGTGACTTTCCACAGATCGTTGATGACGTGCGCGGCGTAGAGGTGCCCGCTGTCCGGCAAACTCTGGATGTCCCGAACCGCAGAGTCTCCCTTCAGCTCCTTGATGTAGCCGAGCCATGCGCCGTGATCGCGCGTGTGAATGTGCGGCAGAAGCTTGTCCAGAGTTTCGCCCGCATCACCAACCAGGGCCGCATCCACCTTCACATTCTTATTGATTTCCGCGCGGTCTACTTCAATGTGAATCTTCCGCGCATTGCGCGCATAAGTGCGCAAGTCACCCGTGACGCGGTCGTCAAAACGCATGCCCACAGCGATGAGCAGATCTGCTTCCTGAATCGCGGTGTTGACCCACGCTTCTCCGTGCATGCCCATCATGCCGAGATTCATCGGGTCGCTGGCAGGGAAGCAGCCGATGCCGAGAAGCGTCATGGCCACGGGAATATTGCTGGTGTGCACGAATTCATCGAACTGGCGCAGGGCCCCGGAAAGCATGATGCCGCGGCCAGCAAGAATGATGGGGCGCTTCGCGGTGTTCAGCAGTTCGACAGCCCGATCGAATTCAACCTGGTCGTGATTGTTGCGCACACGTTTGGGAGGGAGCTTCGGAGCGGAAGCGTCCCAATCAAATTCAACAGAAGCCTGTTGCGCGTCCTTGGTCACATCCACGAGGACAGGTCCCGGCCGGCCGGAGTTGGCGATGAGGAAAGCTTCGCGCAGCGTCCGCGCAATGTCCTCGGCCTTGGAGACAACCACGTTGTATTTTGTGATCGGCATGGTGATGCCGGTGATGTCTACTTCCTGAAACGCATCGGAGCCGAGGAGTTTGCTGCTAACCTGGCCGGTGATGCAAACGACCGGAGAAGAATCCAGCATGGCCGTCGCAATGCCGGTGACCATGTTGGTGGCGCCGGGGCCGGAAGTGGCCATGGCCACGCCTATGCCGCCCGTGGCGCGCGCATACCCATCGGCCATATGAGTTGCACCCTGTTCGTGCCGAACGAGAATGTGGTTCAGCTTGGATTTGCCCAGCGCGTCATAGACGGGCAGAATCGCGCCGCCGGGGTAGCCAAAAATATGGCGTACGCCGAGGCGCATCAATGTTTCACAAAGGATTTCCGCACCAGTCAGCTTCATAGTGTTCTCCCCGAGGATGCCGGCATGTTGCCGGAAGAAAAACTTGCGGGCACACTGGTAATCGCGCCGAGCGAAGGCGAGGAAACCAGCAGAGCATACTTGGCCATGACGCCGTGCGTGAAGCGAGGCTTTGGGGCTTTCCAGTTAGCAAGCCGTTTTTGGATTTCGGCGTCCGTCACATCCACGGTGAGTTTGCGATTCGGAAGATCAAAGACGATCGTGTCGCCATCCTTGATCGCGGCGATCGGGCCGCCGTTCACGGCTTCGGGTGCAACGTGACCTGCCATCAAGCCGTGCGTGGCGCCGGAGAAGCGTCCATCGGTGAGCAGCGCAACCGAATCGCCCAAACCCGCGCCGACAAGCGCGGCCGTCACCGCCAGCATTTCACGCATACCCGGCCCGCCGCGTGGGCCTTCGTAGCGAATCACGACGACATCGCCGGTCTTGATCTTTCCGTTTTCAACGGCCGCGAAGGCAGCCTCTTCGCCGTCAAAAACGCGCGCAGGTCCGCGAAAGTTCTGTGCGTTGTGCCCGGCTACTTTCACGACGCAGCCCTCGGGCGCGAGATTGCCTTTCAGAATAACCAGGCCGCCCGTCGCCTTCAGTGGATTTTCTTTTGTGCGGACGACTTCCTGCTTCGGCGTTTCCTTGGCACCAGCGGCTTCTTCGGCGAGCGTGCGGCCGGTGACGGTGATGCAGTCGCCGCGGAGCAGGCCAGCTTCAAGCATGCGCTTAGCGACGAGTGAAGTTCCGCCTGCTGCATAGAGATCATTTGCGACAAAACGTCCTCCCGGTTTCAGGTCAGCGAGAATCGGCGTGCGTGAGCTGATGCGGTCAAAATCGTCGATGGAAAGGGAAATGCCGGCTTCACGGGCGATGGCAAGAAGGTGCAGCACAGCGTTGGTCGAGCCGCCTGTAGCAGCAACGCCGGCGATGGCATTTTCGATTGCGGACTTGGTGATGATTTTCGAGGGCGTCAAATCCTTGCGCAAGAGTTCGAGGGTCAATTTTCCGGCAAGTTCTCCCGCGTGCGCTTTGCCCTCGTTCGTCGCAGGCACGCTGGAAATGCCCATGGGAGCGAGCCCAAGAAATTCACACACAAGTGCCATCGTATTGGCGGTGAACTGGCCGCCGCAGGCGCCTGCTCCGGGGCATGCAGAGCACTCCAATTCCTTGAGCTGCTGATCGGTCATTTTGCCACGCGCGTGCGCACCAACAGCTTCAAAAACATCCTGAATCGTGACGGAATGACCTTCATATTGACCCGGTGCAATCGAGCCGCCATAAAGAATCAGCCCGGGAATGTTGAGGCGGGCGAGCGCCATGGCCCCGCCGGGAATGGTTTTGTCGCAGCCTACAAGAACGATAAGCGCATCAAAGAGATTGCCACGGGTGACCAGTTCACTGGAATCGGCGATGACATCGCGGCTGCCCAGCGAAGCGCGCATGCCTTCAGTGCCCATAGTGATGCCGTCGGAGATGGAAACGGTGTTGAACTCCAGCGGCGCGCCACCTGCCCCGCGAATTCCGTTGCGGACGTGCTGCGCGAGTTCGCGCAAGTGGTAGTTGCATGGACCGATCTCGATCCAGGTATTCGCGATGCCGATGAGCGGCTTGGAAAAATCGTCATCCTTGAGGCCGGCGGCGCGGAGCATGGCTCGTGCCGGTGCACGATGCGCGCCATCGGTCAGAGCGCTGCTGCGTTTCTTCAGTGAATTCTCGCTCACCGCTCGATCCTCCGCAAATTCCCCGGGTTACCGAAAAACAAGTGGGGCCATCACCTTCTGGAGTGATGGCCCCGAAATCTGGATCGGATTGCGCTATCGGCCCGCCATCACCCGCTTCTGTCGTCGGGCCAATTCGCATGACCACACGAATCAGCCGTGCACCGGTACGGCAGGGGCGGCGACACGCGCGTTCTGGGAGGCGAAGGAATAGAGTTCGATCGCCTTAGAAGGTACAAGAATGACGCACGGAAGGGAATCAGTCAAATTAATAGAAATGCTATATAGGATAAAAACAAGTAATGATCGGTTTTGTCGGAACAGGAGAAAAAAAACAGCATGAGCACGCAGGATTCCCTCACGCATGTCTGAAGAGACGATGACAAATAAATGACAAAAGAATGAATGCTTCGCGGCACATCCAGCACCGGGGAAGATGCATCATTAAGGACAGCGGCGTTGCGCGGATTGCAAGTAATCTCTTATCAAGACCGCGGACGGTCTGGCGCACAAGTCGCCGCGGGAAGGAGGCAGATGGCCGGCACGACACGCAAGACAGACGTATTTATCGTCGGAGGAGGACCGGCGGGTGTGGCGGCGGGGATTGCGGCTCGTCAAAAGGGACTGTCTGTACTGGTCGCGGATGGGGCGGAACCGCCGATCGACAAACCATGCGGCGAAGGCCTGATGCCAGAAACCCTGGCTTCGCTTCGGTCGCTAGGCGTGGAAATCAATCCCCTCGAAGGACATCCTCTCCGCGGAATCCGCTTCCTCCATCAAGATACCCGGATCCACGCTAATTTTCAGGGATGCGAGGGGATCGGGATTCGGAGGCCGCTGCTACATGAAAGAATGCTGGCGAAGGCAGTGGAATGTGGCGTGCAACTTTTGTGGAAGACACCGGTAGCAGGAATGAGCGAGCGGGGGGTTCAACTACGGCGCGAATTTGTGGAAGCGCGATGGGTGATCGGCGCGGACGGCAGCGGTTCCCGGGTACGGCGGTGGAGCGGGCTGGATTCAGCGGCAAAGAAGAGCCAAAGACATGCCACGCGACGGCATTATCGCGTGCGGCCGTGGACGGAATACATGGAGATTTATTGGGGCGAAAACGCGCAGGCCAATTGGGAGTGAAGAAGTTTGCGTCGTGATGGTGGGCGAGAGACTGGCCGACGCTTCTTTTGAGAATGCCCTCGCGGAGTTGCCGGAGTTGCGAAGGAATCTCTCGCGTGCGGAAATCTGCAGCCGAGAGCGAGGAGCGGTCACTTATATGAGTACGCTTCGTCGCGTATGTACCGGAAATGTTGCATTGGTTGGCGATGCTTCGGGAGGCGTGGACGCGATTACGGGTGATGGCCTTCGATTGGCGTTTCAGCATGCGTTAGCGTTAGCGGAAGCGATAGAATCCCGAAATTTGCGAGAATACGAGATGGCGCACAAGCGGCTGGCACAGAGACCAAGGCAAATGGGTAGAGTGCTGCTCCTGCTGGGTCGAAACGCAACGATCCGCGAGCGAGCCCTGCAAGCTCTCGGGGCGAGGCCGCAGTTGTTTGAGCGCTTCCTGGCGATCCACCAGGGACATGGTTCGATGGGAGATCTTGTTTCCGCAGGCGCGATGCTAGGCTGGCAATTCCTGGCGGCCTGAGAAGAAGGAGATTCATGAAAGTTTCGAGCTGGAAATCCGCGACCCTGACCCTCAGCGGCATGTTGGGCCTGGCTATTTTTCTCTCGGCTACGGCAATGCCACCGCAGACGCAGACGGCGCCAGTTGCTGGGCAGGAGATTGTCCTGGGGCTCGATCCGGCACGGACGAAAATTCACTGGACCGTGGATAGCTCGGTGCATACGGTGCATGGCACGTTTGCGTTGAAGAACGGAGCAGTGCACTTTGACCCGGACAGCGGAAAGGCCGGAGGGGAGATCGTGGTGTTCGCAACGAGTGGCGACAGCGGAAACAGCTCTCGGGATGAAAAGATGCACAAGGAAGTTCTGGAGAGCGCAAAGTATCCTGACGTGGTATTTCACCCGACACAGGTCGAGGGTAAGGTTGCGCGTACCGGGAATTCTGACGTGAAGCTGCGCGGCACTTTTGTAATCCACGGCGCTGAACATGAATTGATCGTGCCTGTACAAGCGGAACTGGTCGCGGAGCAGTGGAAGGGAACAGCGAAATTTGAGGTGCCGTTCATCAAGTGGGGGTTAAAGGATCCCAGTAACTGGCTGCTGAAAGTGAAACCCATTGTTCAGGTGGAAGTGGAAATGGCGGGTACTTCGAAAGCGGGAAATTGAAGGGGATTTCGCCCGAGCCATGCCTTGTCCGTTTTTCTCAGCACCACAATATTTTGCACGATGTTTCGGTTGAGGTCATTCGGGCGGCAGAACGGTGCGGCCCTCAAGATGAAACGCATGTTGTCGTGCTTGAAAACGGGGCGGTCTTGGGATGACCCGTGTGGTGTTGTGCTTTGAGTTAGCCGAGCCTAGTTGCGTTTGAATAGGCGAAGAAAGTGTATCGCGCGAAGAATTTCGGCTGAACTTCTCGGATTCGCTGTGACGCGGTTTTTGTTTGCATATCCGTAGCGCATCCCTCAAAATTGACTATTTGGGCGCTGGCTATTGTTCCGGACAGCTGTGCTCGGTGCGGTTCCACCTACGGAAAGAAGACAAACTGAGGAAATTCATGGAAAAACCAACGAGTATTGCTGCGCCACGAGGGAAGCTCGGGGTGTTGCTGCCGGGCATGGGCGCGGTTGCAACGACCTTCATGGCCGGGGTCGAGCTGGTCCGCACGAAGCAGGCGGTGCCGGTTGGTTCGCTGACACAGCTGGGCACGATCCGACTTGGGAAGCGCACCGAGGGGCGGTCTCCGAAGATCAAGGATTTTGTGAAGCTCGCGAAGCTGGATGACCTGGTGTTCGGCGGCTGGGACATTTTCCCTGAGAGTTCCTATGATGCCGCGGCGAAAGCCGGCGTGCTTGACCCGCATCATCTTGCCATGGTGAAGACATTTCTATCGAAGATCAAACCGATGCCGGCCGCGTTTGACCGCGAATACGTGAAGATGCTCGACGGCAAGCATGTGAAAAAGGGCAAGACGAAGTACGACATCGCGCTGCAGTTGAAAAAGGATATCGCCGATTTCAAGAAGAAGCACAAGTGCTCGCGCATGGTGATGCTGTGGTGCGGCTCGACAGAAGTTTTTTTGACGGCGTATGAGGTACATAGCACGCCAGAGAAGTTTGAGCAGGCGATGAAGGAGAATCATCCCGCGATTGCGCCATCCATGCTGTATGCCTGGGCGGCGATCACGAGCGGGGTGCCTTTCGGGAATGGCGCGCCGAATCTCACAGTGGACATTCCGGCTATGCAGGAACTGGCGCACCAGCACAGGGTGCCGATCGGTGGGAAGGATTTCAAGACGGGACAAACACTGCTGAAGACCGTGCTGGCGCCGGCGTTTAAGGCGCGCATGCTGGGCCTGAACGGCTGGTTTTCCACGAATATCTTGGGGAATCGCGACGGGGAGGTGCTGGAGGATCCGGGATCATTCAAGACCAAGGAAGAATCCAAGCTGGGCGCGCTGGAATTCATTCTGCAGCCGCACCTGTATCCGGAGCTCTACAAGAAGATTCACCACAAGGTGCGCATCAACTACTATCCGCCGCGCGGTGACAATAAAGAGGGCTGGGACAATATTGATATTTTCGGATGGCTGGGCTATCCCATGCAGATCAAGGTGGATTTCCTGTGCCGCGACTCGATTCTGGCGGCGCCAATCGTGCTGGACCTGGTGCTTTTTCTGGATTTGGCGCAGCGCGCGGGGATGCGCGGCATTCAGGAATGGCTGAGCTTTTATTTCAAGTCTCCTATGACCGCGCCGGACCTGTATCCGGAGCATGATCTGTTCATTCAGTCGATGAAGCTGAAGAACACGTTGCGCTGGATGGTGGGCGAAGATTTGATCACACACCTGGGGCAGGAGTATTACGACTAGAGCGGTTTCCTCAGGAGGGGCAATTTATTTGTGGAAGGATCTCGCCGTTGGAATCTTGCGTGAAGTTGTGGTGGAGGTCCGGGGCGCAAGCTGCGCCCCTCAGCATGACAACTTAGTGTCTCGTTTGAAGTAACAGACTTAGAGAATGTGTTGCCCTTAGCCGGCGGTTGCAATGAAGGATTTGCAGAAAAAGGGGCGCCTCGAGTGGTCGGGCGCCCTTTTTATTTTCGGGCCATGATCCTTCCGCTTGACGGCCATTCACAGAGGCTCGGGGGTTTCCCACTTACCGGATTCAGCGGAGCGGAGGATGGCGTCAATGACAGCCATGTTACCGATGGAATCTTCGAGGGGATTCGGAACTTCACCGTTCTCGCGTATGGCTTTGGAGAAGAGGTCGCCTTGAATGGTGAACTGGTTGCAGATGTCGAAGGATTCGGTCACCAGACTGCCGCCGGCGTAGAGATCCCTTCCATTGTCTATGAAAATGCGCGTGGGGTTGTCGGTGGGAGCGTTAAAGGGAATCTCAACGTCAATGCGCCCCTCGGTCCCAAAGAACTGCATCTTTTGGTAGTAGACCAACTGTGTGGAAGCCGTGAAGATGCACTGCCCAGATGGATATTCGAGGATCGCCGAGGTCAGGCGGTCGGTTTGGAAACGGGGGTCACGCTCGATACAGCCGTAGACGCGCACGGGCTCTTCCCCAAAGACGAAACGGGTGGTCTTGATCGGGTAGCAGCCGATGTCCATGAGCGCACCGCCCGCGAACTCCGCCACGTTCCTCGGGTTGGCCGGATCCGCGTTGAAATAACTGAAGAAACCAAAGGCAGAGCGGAGTTTCCCGATGCCGCCTCCGCGAACAAGTTCTCGAGTGCGTAGCCATTGCGGGTGCGTGCGCACCATGAAGGCTTCGCCGATTTTCACGCCGAATTTATCGCGCGCTTCCAGGAGGCGGCGCGCTTCTGCGACGTTGCGGCTGAGAGGTTTTTCGCAAAGAACGTGCTTGCCATGGCTGGCCGCGCGGATGGACCACTCCACGTGCAGATGATTAGGGAGCGGATTATAGATCGCCTCGATCTCAGAGTCGGCGAAGAGTTCCTCGTAGGAGCCGTAAGCTTTCGGGATGGAGAATTGGGAAGCCGCCGCTTTCGCTTTGTCCAATGATCGCGAGGCAATCGCGGAAATCTCCGCCCATTCGCACTGCAACATGGCCGGGATGACTCGGCGAATCGCGATCGAAGCGCTGCTCAGGATTCCCCACTTTACTTTGCGAATCATAATTCTCCTTGGCTGATTATTGCAAAAAGTGGACGCGCCTTACTCTCGGGTTCATTCGACCCAATCAAAGGAGCGGGTGACGGCTTTTTTCCATTTGCGATAGAGCTCTTCCCGATGGGCATTCTCCATGTGAGGCTCCCAGGTTTGATCGACAGCCCAATTCTGCCGAAGATCATCGAGATCCGAATAAAAGCCAACCGCGAGACCGGCCGCGTAGGCGGCGCCGAGGGCCGTGGTTTCCCGGATGACCGGGCGGAGCACGGGGATGTTCAGGATGTCGGCCTGGAATTGCATCAGAAGATCGTTGCCGACCATGCCGCCATCGGTGCGCAGAGAGAAGAGGTGAATTTCGGAGTCCTTTTCCATGGCGTCGAGGACTTCACGGGTTTGGAAAGCGGTGGATTCGAGAACGGCGCGGGCGAGATGGCCCTTGTTGGCAAAACGGGTGAGGCCGACAATCACGCCGCGAGCATCGCTGCGCCAATAAGGAGCGTAAAGCCCAGAGAAGGCGGGAACGAAATAGACCCCGCCACTGTCGTGGACGCTGCGAGCCAGCGCTTCGATGTCCGGGCTTTTTTCGATTAGGCTGAGATTATCGCGCATCCATTGGACGAGCGCGCCGGTGATGGCGACGCTGCCTTCAAGGGCGTAGATAGCGGGCTGAGCGCCGAGCTTGTAGGCGACAGTGGTGAGCAGCCCGCAAGTGGAGGGAACTGCGCGTTCGCCGGTATTCATCAGCAGAAAGCAGCCGGTGCCATAAGTGTTCTTGGCCTCGCCGGGGTGGAAACACGTCTGGCCGAAGAGCGCCGCTTGCTGGTCGCCAAGAACACCCGCAATCTTCACGCCTGCGATGGAATCGAGCGTGGCTTCACCATAGACCTCGCTACTCGAAGTGATGCGCGGAAGGATCGAGCGAGGAATATCGAACACAGAGAGGATTTCCGGGTCCCAATCGAGCGTGGCGAGATTCATCAGTTGCGTGCGGCTCGCATTGGTGACATCGGTGAGGTGCAGGCCCCCATTGGGGCCGCCCGTGAGACGCCAAAGTAAGTAGGTGTCAACGGTGCCGCAGAGCATTTCGCCGGCATCGGCCTGCTTCCGCGCGTCGCGGACGTTTTCCAGAATCCAGCGAATTTTCAGTGCGCTGAAGTACGTGGAGAGGGGAAGCCCGGTTTTTTCGCGAAAGCGATCGATGCCTCCTTGCCTGGCGAAATCAGCGACCATGCCTTCGACGCGGGTGTCCTGCCAGACGATGGCGTTGCAGACGGCGCGGCCCGTATTTTTCTCCCACAGGATGTTGGTCTCGCGCTGGTTTGTAATGCCGATGGCTGCCAGATCCTTGGGTTGCAGGACTTTCTGCTGCATAGCGCTGCGAATGACATCTTGGGTGTGGAGCCAGATTTCGTCAGGATCATGTTCGACCCAGCCGGGCGAAGGATAGATTTGCTCGTGCTCTTCTTGCGCGACGGCCACGATGCGGCCTGCGCGGTCGAAGACGATGAAGCGGGTGCTGGTGGTCCCTTGGTCGAGCGCTCCGAGATAGGCGGCCATGGATGCTCCTTAGAGTGCAAGGAATTTCACGAGCAGGCCGGCGAGGGCGCCGCCAACTAGCGGGCCGAAGACGGGAATCGAAGCGTAACTCCAGTCGGACGGACCTTTTCCGGCAATCGGGAGAAATGCGTGAGCGATGCGCGGGCCGAGGTCACGCGCGGGATTAATGGCGTAACCCGTAGGACCTCCCAAGGAGAGGCCGATGCCCCAGACGAGACTGCCTACGAGAAACGGGCCGAGACCAGCGGCTGGTCCCACCGCCCCAACGTTCTTGGAAAAAATTGCGGCGACGACAAAGACAAGCACGAACGTGCCGATGATTTCGCTGATGAAGTTCAGGGGAAATTTGCGGATGGCTGGGGCAGTGCAAAAAACACCCAGTTTCAATCCCGGGTCAGGCGTCTCTTGCCAATGCGGCAAGTAGTGAAGCCAAACAATGGTTGCTCCTACGATTGCTCCTAGCGTTTGCGCGGCAACGAAAGGAAGCACGTGCGAGAAATCGCCATATCGGATGGCGGCGCCCAAGGTTACGGCGGGATTCAGGTGCGCTCCTGGGCTTCCGCAGGCAATCGCGGTGAAGACACCGCACATGACTGCTATGGCCCAACCTGTGGCGATCACCATCCATCCTCCATTTTCCGATTTGGATTTGCGCAATAAAACGCCGGCAACGACGCCGTCACCCAACAAGATCAAAACCATCGTTCCCATGAATTCGCCAAACCACGGTGTGAGCATTCCAAATTCCTCCATGCGGACCACGGGGCAGAGTTTGCAAAGTGTTTGTGCCCGGACCGCTAGTTCAACGGGCGTGATTTCTCCCACTGTTTCAGCATTGCGGCTGGGCGGGGATCGGAGGGAGACGCTTCCGAGAGTTTCTCCGCGTACAGTTTCGCGCTGGTGAGGTCGCCCGATTCCGCGCTCATGGTCGCCAGTCCCAAGAGGATTTCACGGTCTGCTGGAAAGCGCTGGTTGGCCTGACGCAGCACTTGCAGGCCCTGAGCCTTCTGGCCGGCAGAATAGAGTCCTACCCCATAGACATAGGTGTAGCGCGGCAGATCGGGCGCCAGCTTCATGGCTTTTTCGAGGAGGGCTAAAGCTTCATTGGTACGATGCTGCCGCACTCGCAGAAGAGCCAGGGCATGCAGCACAGCGGCATTCTTGGGAGCTTTCTTCTCCGCTTCGAGAAGCCAGCGTTCGCTTTCTTGTTCATGGCCGGAGGCGCGGTTCAAGTCCGCGAGATTCACATAAGCGGGGATGAACGTTGGGAACAACCTCAGGGCTTCCCGATATTCGGTCTCGGCCTTGGCCGGCTGCCCTTGACGGGTATGGAGATTTCCCAGGTTCAGATGCGACTCAGGACGATCGGAGTTGAATTCCTGCACCGCAACGTATTCCCCTAGCGCCCGATCAAAGCAGGTTTTTTCTTCTGGTGAAATGCCTGGTGGAAGCGCATCCACAACCCCGTTGGCGGCGGCGATGCGGACGGCGAGGACCGGGTCATTCAAAAGAGGCGAAAGCATGCGCCAGCGCGTGGCGGCATCGGCAGAGGCGATTAGGTCCACAGCGGCCAGCCGCAAGAGTGGATCGGAGGACTGCAAGCCCTCGCGCGCCGCGGCATAGGTGTCCGCATCGAGATACGGCTGGAGTTCACTGAGAGCCGTGGCCCTGGCGATGTCTGGTGCTTTGACGTCTTCGGCCAAGGCAACCAGCCGCGAGGCGGCATCGGACGCTCTATGCCGGGCGGCAGAAAGCGTCTCCGTGTATCGCTGATAGCCATTTGGATTCGGGCCATACCACTTGTTTATCGCCTGTGCGGTCCAGGCCGCGGACTTATCCTTGTGGCAATCGTTACAAGCGTTGGGGGTGCCAAACTTTGCGGATTCGTCTGGCCGCGGAATGCGGAAACTGTGGTCATGTCGCTGGTCCACGACCATGTAGGTTCGCACAGGCATATGACAAGTGATGCAATGAGCTTCGGGGGCACCAACCTGATGGTGGTGGTGGGTGGTGACGGCATATTTTTGCGGATCGTGGCAAATGCTGCAAACCTGTTTCTTTTCGCGGCGAAGTTTCTGAGAGTGCGGTTCGTGGCAATCGCTGCAGGTTACGCCTTCGTGAAACATCTTGCTCTGGAGGAAGGAAGCATAGTTGTAGACCTCGTCCTGCATCTGCCCATCGGCGGTAAACAGGCCTTGCTCCAGGAATGCGACTTGATGCGTATTCAGCAAGGGCTTGCCTGGGACGTAATTTTCAGCAAGCTGGCTGCGGCGAGAGTGGCAGCGGGCGCACATTTCCACTTCGTCGGTATTTGCACGTGGACGTGAACGTCGAGAGTTTCCCGTGATGTAATTCATTTTCCAGAATACGCCCTGACGGTCGGTGAAGTGTACGGGAAGGCCATCGCCTGCGACGTCCGGCGTGGCGGAGCCTTGCTGGTGAGTTTGCACCCATTTCACGTGCGCGCCGCCCGCCCCGTGGCAAGCTTCGCAGGAGACACTGATTTCGGACCAGGTGGTCTTGAAAGTGTGTGTTGCCTGATCGTAATGCTTTTGCAGGTCGGTCGAGTGGCACTCCCCGCACATGAAATTCCAGTTTTGTTGCAGGTTCGTCCAGTGCCGTTCATCCCCGGCGACGATTTTTTCTTTCGGATAAACGTGGAACCAGCGCTGGCCGCCATCGGCCTTCGGGCGCGTGTCCCAGGCGACAGATAACGCTTGCAGCCGTCCGTCGGGAAAGGGAATCAGGTATTGTTGCAGCGGGTGAAAGCCGAAGGTGTATTTGATTTCGTAATCCTGCAGTTTGCCGTCCGGCCCGTCCGTGTTGACAAAGAATTTGCCGTCTTTTGTGAAGAAGCGGGAAGTGACGCCGAAATACGTGAACCGGGAGTCATGAAAATCCCCCGACACGGTCTGCGGAGTGGCTTCCTGCATGGCCAGTTGATGATCGGAACCCATCCAGGCCTGAAATTCCTTTTCGTGGCAATTCTTGCACGCATTGGCTCCAAGATAGGCTGAGCTTGTTTCGCCACTGCTACTGTTGGAAGGGCCGGAGGAACCGGAGTACGGATTGCTTTTGCGCCGCAATAGAAAAAAGGAAACCAACCCCAATAGGATAGCCAAGAAGAATGCGAGGAATAAGAGCGGAGTCGGACGTTTCATCCGGAGGATCCTTGAAAAGCGGTTCCTTTATACCCTGAAACCTAATGGCGCTCCAAGAAATTGCCCTGTTCAATTTGACAGTATTGCTCTGCGGAAGAGGAAATTAGAATCCGACAATCATTTACCAAACCGGAATTAAACAATCTTATCGGCTAGCTGGTCATCATGGGCTGCCCGGATTGCGGTTAGCATTTTAGACGAGGTGTGGACGGAGCTGGTTCTCAATGATGCCTGGCACGGAGATTTCCTCGGGAACGATTCCTGGCAAAATTGCGCCGCTCCCGATTGGCGTTCTGGGATCTGCCGTGTGCGCCCGAGCCCAAAGCAATGGGTGCCGCGGGCAGGCGGTGAGAACCTTTCCGAAGACAAACAACGCCTCTTGTTAGAAAGGAAAGTTTTCGGTAGATTGGCTGTGCGTTTCTGGCTGGGCACGCAAGTAAACTGAGATTGCCCCGGCACGAAGAGGGGACACGGAGGGAGTTAGATGAAAACATTGCTACGAGTATTGAGCGTTGCGGCGCTGTTGGTCTTTGCGGTGTACGCCGCGGATGATGTCGTTTCGGCAGTGCACGGAACAGTGACCAAGGTGGACGCGGGGGCAAAGGCGATCGTGGTGAAGACGGCAGACGGCACGGAGCATACGATTCACTACGTTGATAAGACGACGGTGAAGGGCGGCGAGGCCATGGGGGACGCCGCCAAGGATAGTTACAAGGGGATTAAGGAAGGGTCCGAAGTCGTAGTGCAATACACGAAGAAGGGTGCGGTGGATACGGCGGACGAAATCGATAATCTCGGTAAGGATGCCGTCAAGCGGATGGACGGGACCGTCACCAAGATCGGAAAGGACGGCAAGACTGTGACGATCAAGGCTGCGGATGGAACGGAAAAGACCTTTGACACGGCTGGCCAGGCGGCGGCTACCTCCGCAAAAGACGTCGGCAAGGGCTCAGAAAAGGGCGCAAAGGTCACTGTGCTCTATACCGAAGACACGGGAAAGAAGATCGCGCACTTCTTTTACTAGAGCTGGCCCAGAATCCAAGAGATAGTATCGATGCCGCTTGCGCGGGCGAGTTCCCGTGCAGGCGGTTTTCTTACTGATGCTATATGGCACGGCTGGCCGTATCCTCCCCCCGGGGAGCCTTGTGAGATGTCTGGTGTCTTCTAGGCAGATATCGCGATCACGGTGGCCCGGCTGATCGGAGACCAGCGAAGGGAGCAAGCAAAATCGTAGCCGAGGAGGTGAAGACGGGGTCTGCGCTTTTTGGCACCCCCTGTTCGTTTTGACAGTGCCACTGGGCTCTTGATTGGACAAGAATGCCGTGCCAGGACGCAAGGATTGTCTCTCCACCACGTGGAGAGGGAGGAAGGAGAAACGAATGCCGCAAACCAAGAAGGCAAGCGCGGGGCTGAATAAAGCTCTCGTGGGCTTGCTGGTGACAGGTCTGTTGATTGCCGGAGTTGCTCCGGCGTTTTCGGAAAAGAGGCCGAAGTCGGAAACCATCGAAGCGAGCGCCATGGGCACAGGCACGCAACTCGGACGGGTTATCGGCATATCGGTCGAGATCTACGAGTATTCGACGCCCGAGGACCGGCAACTCCTCGTGGAAGCGTTTACCAAGGGGCAGAACCAGGGATTGGTGAACGCGCTGACAAAGATGAAGGCCGTTGGCCATATTTCCATCACCGGGACGCTCGGCTATGACCTGGCGTTTGTTCGTATGATTCCAACGCCGACAGGGCGCAAGATTCGCTTTGTCACCAATCGTCTGCTCACCTTTGGAGAAGTCTGGGCGGATTCGCAGACTACGGCCTTTAACCTGACGGGTGGCGAATTCGATCTCGACGACACGGACAAGAGCAAGAGCACCGGAGTTTTGTTTCCGGCCGCCCAGTTGGCGCTGGATAAACAAGGACAGTTGCAGATCGAACTCAACCAGAACGCCTGGAAGCTCGTGGATATAATCGATTGGAAGGGAACGCCCGGCGTTAACTAAGAGTCAGAGCGGTAGCTGACCCCGCCCACGGTGAAGTGGATCGTAATTGCCCCGTTGTCGGTGTGCTTCGAGAACGGGTGGGCCGGTAAGATTGCGCTGGTTAAATCGAATTGAGGTGCGATATGAAGACGAGGCCATTTCCGGCGATTGTTTGCAGTCTGGTGCTGATTCCCCTCCTCGTGATGGCAGGGCACCTTGCCGCGAATGATAAAAAGAGCAACAAGAAAAGTTTTTGCACCAATCCGCACCCGGAACAGTTGTGCACGGCGGCGAACACGTGCGGATCCAGCAGCTCTCCCTGTGTTCTTGACGTTAGGCGAACGGGTGGTGGAAGCGACGCTTCGGTTGTTCCCAACATTCCGAATTTCGACAAGGACAGCGTGGTTTGCATCAAGACGGGGACGAGTGTGACGTGGCAAGGATCCTCGAAAAACACGGGATTCGTGGTGGATTTTGGCGCTTCTTCTCCGTTCGATCCTTCGGGAACCATCATCGGAGGATCTGACCGCCCCATTACGGTTGCGACGAAGAAGGCAGGTTGCTTCAAGTACTCGGTCGGAGCGTGTACTCCGGGAACGATATACGGAATGTGCGGAAACTCCGATCTTGAACTGATTGTGGTCGGCGGCAACTGAAGCAAGAGCGTGAAATGGTTATTTAGGGCCAGTACCGGCAAAGCTGCGAGGAGAGGTGTGTCCCTAAGTTACGATTGACTTCGCGAAACTCCTGAAGTAGCCTCCACGCAAGGGATTTGCAAGTAAAAAACGGTATGACTGCTTTCACACCGGTCGTCCGCCCGCCCGCAGACCGACCCAACTCAATGGAGAAATCCCTATTACCCGAATCCCAGTCGTTTTGTTCCTATTGAGCGAGACGATGCTTGTTCCGGTGCTTCCTGAGGCTGCTTGTGCGAACAAGGTATTTTCCAGCGCGAGGGGCGATACGCGGCTGGACCCTTGCCATGGCGTCGCTGTGGCTGTGGTCGGCTATGGGGGTGCCGGTTTGCAGCGCCCGCAGGGTTGGGCTTTTGGGCCTGACGGGCAGTCCCCTTTCCTTCTGGCAACAAAATAAATCGTACGCTGTCTCTGTGGCGGTATTTTCCTTGCAGGCGGGATTAATTGCCTTGTTGATCTGGCAGTATCAAAGGCTCCGGCGAGCAAATAGGACGCTTCGAGAAAGCGGAACGACCAAGGAAGACATTATCAAGTCGCTTGAGGCGACGGTTCGCCGCGACTCCACAACGATCGAGCAGGCTCAACAGGCGGTTCATGAGAGCGAGTCCCGGTTTCGCTATATCGCGGATGCCGCTCCCGTTCTAATTTGGACTGCCGGGCCTGACAAGCGTTGCACCTACTTCAATAAACCTTGGCTTGAATTCACGGGCCGCTCCTTAGAACTGGAACTCGGTGATGGCTGGGCTAAAGGTGTCCATGCCAGTGATCTCCAGGAATGCTTGGCCACCTACGTGGAATCCTTCGACGCCCGGCGAGAATTCAAGATGGAATACCGGCTGCGGCGCTTTGATGGAGAGTACCGCTGGATTTACGACATCGGTGTGCCGTGCTTCGATGAGCAGAATCGATTTCTTGGGTACATCGGATCCTGCATGGATATCACGGAACGAAAACAAGCGGAGGCTACACTTGGGGATCTAAGCGGACGCCTGCTGACAGCACAAGAAGAGGAGCGGGCGCGGATCGCCCGGGAATTGCACGACGATGTCAGCCAACGAATGGCGCTTCTGCAAATTGGGCTGGAGGAATTGGAACAGGCGTTACCGCAACGGGCCTGGGACCTGAGGGAAAAGCTGCAGGGCGTTGTGAACACCGCCGTGGGAGTCTCGAACGACATTCATGAGTTGTCCCACCAGCTGCACCCCTCGAAGCTGGAGACCCTCGGGCTGACTGCTTCCCTGGAAGGGCTCTGCCGGGAACTTTCCCAGCAACGAAAACTGGAGGTTTGCTTTGTGGAAGCGACGCCAACCGGAGAAATTTCAAGAGACGTTACGCTGTGCCTCTTTCGAATCGCGCAGGAAGCTTTATGGAATGTCGCGAGGCATAGCGGAGCCAAGGAGGCCAGAGTGGAGCTGCACGGCGACGAACAGCAGGTCGAATTGTCAATCACAGACAATGGGATGGGATTTGACTCCGAAGGCACAGGAAAGAACCTCGGAATCGGACTGAGGAGCATGCAGGAGCGTGTCCGGCTGGTCGGCGGCCGTCTCAAGATTGAATCGAAGTTCGGTGCCGGCACAAAAATCTGCGCTGCTGTTGCGGTCCAGGGCACCGCTTCCAAAGCGAAGAGAAGCCAAAAATTCCAGGTGGCTGGGGTCTAAGCATGAAACTCGCCCGCGTACTGATTGCCGATGACCACACCTTGCTTGCGGAAGCCTTGCGTACGTTGCTGCAAAATCATTGCGAGGTTGTGGGGATTGTGGGAGACGGCCGGGCCTTGCTGGAGGCCGCACACAGGCTGAAGCCCGACGTGGCCGTGGTGGATTTGGCCATGCCGCTGCTCAACGGCCTGGATGCCACACACCAGCTAAAAGAAAAGATGCCGGGGTTGAAGGTGATCTTCCTGACCATGAACCAGGACCCGGACCTGGCGCGACGGGCGATGCAGGCTGGGGCGTTGGGGTATTTGCTAAAGCGGTCGGCGGCCTCCGAGTTAATTCATGCTATTCGGGAAGCCCTCAAAGGCCGTACCTATGTGACGGCCGAGATTTCACGCGGGATGCAAGATACTTTTATCCGGAGGCCGCGTCCGAGGGAGAATGACCGGACCATCACGCAACGGCAGCGCGAGGTTATCCAGCTTCTGTCTGAGGGAAAAACGATGAAAGAGGCCGCACATATCCTGAAAGTCAGCCGCCGGACCATTGCGTTTCACAAATACCGTGCCATGGAAGAACTGGGCATTAAGAACACCGCCGATTTGATCCAATTCGCCATCAACAACCATATCCTGGTTTCCTAGCGGACTTACCCCCTGTATCAATTGCCAGTACCCGCTTTGCAACCTCACTGGTACTGTCGCGGAAAAGTTGCGTTGGTGCCAGGCTCGATTGCAAGCCGACGCCGACAACTTTAAAGAATTGAACGGGCTAAGGCGAGTGTCCTGCGGAGTTCCCTGTATAGGAAGTAGCATCTGTGAGTCGAATCCGAATCTTTGTCGCGGACGACCATCCAAATATTTTGGGAAAGGTTGCGAGTCTCCTCGGCCATACGTTTGACATCGTGGGAACGGCGGGAGATGGACAATCCGCCTATGAAGGGGTGAAGCGGCTTAAGCCGGATGTACTGGTCATTGACATCACGATGCCCATCGTGAGCGGCATCGAAGTAGTGACGAAATTGAGAGAAACGGGCCAAGCTCCCAAGGTTGTCTTTCTCACGGTGCACTCGGATCCGGATTTTCTTCGCGCGGGGTTGGCGACAGGAGCATTCGGTTATGTGATGAAGGCGCGAGTAGCCACCGACCTTGTCCCCTCCGTGCAACATGCGGTTGAGGGGAGGATTTATATTTCGCCGTTTCCCGAGTATAAAAAGTAGGAAGCCGATCTATTGGAAGAAGGAAGGGCAGGATGAGGAAAGCCGGTGTTGGGAAACAAGCGATCGCGTTTGTGAGCATGCTACTGGCGGCGAACGCGTACGGCCAAAGCAAAGCGCCCCGTTACGTGGCTCCGGACATTGTTTCGGAAGGTGATATCGCTTATCCGGTGAATACCACGGCGACAGGCCTGGTCACACTGCTCCTGAGCCTGGACAATAGCGCTCGGGTGACGAATACACAGGTCCTGAGAGATATTCCGACTCTGACGAGCGCGGCGCAGTCGGCCGCGCAAACCTGGTCGTTCAAACCGGCGTCGTTCAATGGGAAGCCAGTTGCTTCGAGCATCCCCGTCAGCGTGGTATTCAGCCCCTTCAATCCGGGGGACACGGAGACGAGCGGAATGTCCGTCGCGGCATCGCCCCCGGCGACTCCAGCCGGGGCCGCGCAATACACGCCCCCGCAAATCACTTCTGCATCCTTTGCGATGTATCCCCCCAACACTCTGGCGCAGGGAACTGTGGTCCTAGACGTGGCCATCGGAAAGACGGGGCAGGTCACGGGAGTGCAGGTCGTCCGCGGAGTGGAGGCTTTGACGGGGCCGGCCGTGAGCGCCGTAAAGACATGGAGTTATAGTCCGGCATCGGCCAACGGGCGTCCGATCGCGGCGAAGGTGGTGATTGCGTTTGTATTCCAGCGGAATCTGAACTGAACTCAACCTAAAGGCCGCTGACCTGAAAGTTCAGGATCACGGAAATCTTGTGAAGTTTTGCACAGGGCCTCTGTTCAAATTGACAGTTCCTTTTGAATTCCTAACCTGACAGGGGATAAGACAAAATAGAACAGATTACGCCCGAACGGCGATCGCTCTAGTGGCATTTGCAGTGGCACTCTTAGTCTTTGGCGGCTCTGCGTTTGCCCGGAGCCAGCAAATTCAGGAAGTCATTTCCGGGCGAAGCGGCAAAGCCATGACCGTACAGACACCGGATTCGGAAAAGGTGACGGTGATGCTTTCGCAGAACACCGAAGTCGTCGAACCCGAAGGGCTCTTTCGCAAGAAACACTTTGCGATCACGGCTCTAATTCCGGCAGGTCAAGGTGAAGGGTTCCCTCAAACGCGAACAACCAACAGGTGGCGGACCAGGTGGTGTTCAGCGGCTCCAGTCTGCAAACAGCTCAGGATCTTCAAGCGTGAGTGGCTCCCGCGGAAAAGCGGGCAAGTGGCTCCGGACAATACGGTGGAAGGGCAGGCAGAAAACCGGCGTGTCGTCGTGAAGATTCTGCAGAACAAAGGGATCGCTGGGACCTAGCGAAAAAATCCGGCTTAACGCCTGCTCAACCAGACGATGGTTACGCCGAGACATACAATGGCGAGACCAATCCATCTTTCCCGGTTGATGCGTTCGCCTAGAAATAGCTTCGCCCCCAGGGCTCCAGCGGTGTAACTGAGCGCCGTGACCGGCACGACAAAGCTGACTTCCTGAATCGAAAGAACGGCCAGCAAAGAGAAAAACGCCAAGGCCATCAACCCGACACCCAGCCACATCCAGGGAAGCCGCAGCGCTCTGCCAACAAAATTTACGAGTGACGGAAGGCGGAAATCGTGCATTTCACCCAGGCTTTTCATGGCTCGGCTGACGCAGAGTTCGCCGCCAGTCCCCGCGACGACCACAAACACAAGGAAAACCAGTTCCAGCATTCTAATGCGCTCCCGTCGTCTTCGGATGGGTGCGCCCGACAATCACTACTCCGACGCAAATAACCGCAATGCCCAGGCACCGCAAGGGAGAGATTCTTTCCCCCAGCAAGAAATAGCTCAAAAGTGCCACGGAGACGTAGGAGAAGGACGAAGCCGGCTGGACATAGCTGTAGTCTGCCCAGGTGAGAACGAGCATGTAGGCGATGAAGAAGGCCAGTAAACTACAGATCCCCAGCCAAATATAGCCCGAAGTGATGACGCGGAAGAAGATGTGAAGAACGTCCGAGGGCGCCCAGTTGTTCGCCGAACCGATCCCCTTCATCCCCTTGCCGAGCAGGACGTTACCGAGGGGCGCGAAAAGAACGATGAACAAAATCAAGATGTAGGTTTTTAGGTGGAGAAGGGGAGAGTCTTTCATTCGATCCGTGATTTGCCTTTGCGTTGGTGATGCAGGCGCGCTTTTGCAACGATTCGTGAACTCATGATCCCATTCATATCTTACTCGATGTTGCGCCACGGCCAAAGCGCGGGGCTGCGAATCGATCTGCTCTTTGCTATTCTCGTTTATAAGACCGGTCAGTCCCGTTTGCCGAGTAGAACAACATTCTTGTGGTAGGCTCATCAGCGGGCGCAGCCGGAAAACATCGCGAGAGGTTTGATGATCCCGACGTTTGCCAAATATGCGGTTCTTTTCCTTGCCGCCGTCCCGTTTATTTATTACTTGCTGGTTCTCTACAGCACCATTCATTTCTTCCGCGACGCAAGGCAGCGATACAAGGAAAACAAGGAT
>Ga0306923_10000238_pt1 | contig 41078 bp, 36 predicted proteins | sample sta12Can44000108_FD_203841 | JGI IMG/M metagenome (GOLD analysis project Ga0306923, IMG submission 203841) | Lab enrichment of tropical soil microbial communities from Luquillo Experimental Forest, Puerto Rico - statanox.12C.anox.44.000.108 (v2)... | ecosystem: Environmental > Terrestrial >... | reverse complement strand
CGTGGCGGCGATGCTGAGCCCCGGCGGGTTGCTCTATCTCGCCGAGGGGCACCCGACCGCCTCTGTATTCGATGATACGACCCGCTCTCCTGACGGGATGCCGGGTCTGTTCGCCCCGTACTTCTCAATTGAGCCCGTCCTCGACACGGACCCGGGGGATTACGTAAACGCCGAGGCGCGACTGACGAACGCGACCAGCTATAACTGGATCCATACGCTTGGTGACGTCGTGACCAGCCTGATCACGTCGGGGATGACCCTCGATTGGTTGCATGAGCACGCCGCGGTTACCTGGCGCATGTTCCGCATCCTTGTAGAGGATGCGGACGGCCTCTATCGCTGGCCCGACCGGCCCTGGCTGCCGCTCGCCTTCTCGCTCTCCGCCACTCGCCGATAAAAGACGGGCGCAAGGTTCAGGAAGCGAACTGCTCCTTGAGGACACGCTCTTCGAGGTTGGAGTCGTGATCGAAGAGCAGGGTCATCGCGATGTCGCGGTTCTCGTTGACTTCGACAGCCGCCACGTCGCGCACTTCGGTGTAATCGGCCACCGCGCTGACCGGCCGCTTGTCGGTGTCGAGCGCGTCGATACGGACTCGCGCCTCATGAGGCAACAGCGCGCCGCGCCAGCGGCGCGGGCGGAAGGCGCTGATCGGGGTCAGCGCGAGGACACCGGCGCCGAGCGGGATGATCGGCCCGTGCGCCGATAGATTGTAGGCCGTGCTGCCGACGGGGGTCGCGAGGAGAATGCCATCGGCCATCAGCTCCTCCAGTCGTACTATCCCATCAACGCTGATCCGTAACTTCGCCGCCTGGCGGCTCTCGCGTAGCAACGAGACCTCGTTGAAGGCGAGTGCGCGGTGCTGCTCGCCGCGCTCGTCCCATACCGTCATCTCGAGCGGGTGAAGCACGACCGGTTGCGCGGCGGCAAGCTGTTCGTAAAGCCCGTCCGGCCGATAAGCATTCATCAGAAATCCAACACTGCCCCGATGCATGCCGTAGATCGGCACGCCCTTCGATCGGAAGCGGTGCAAGGTCTCCAACATGAAGCCGTCGCCGCCGAGCGGGACGATGACGTCCGCCCGGTCGGGGGCAACACAAAGATACCGCGTGCACAATTCGCCGAGAGCCAGCCGCGCGGCTTCGGTTTCTGCCGCGACGACGGCAATCCTGGGCGCCGGCGGGTCGATCACCCGCCGGTCACGCTCATATGACGAGATACAGCCGGCCGATTATGGCGCCGGTCGATGATGAAATCGTGACCTTTAGGCTTGCGATCGATCGCCTCGCGGATTGCGGACTCGAGCGCCTCGTCCCCTTCGGACTGGCGCAAGGGCGTGCGCAAATCCGCCGCGTCCTCTTGCCCCAGACACATATAGAGCGTGCCCGTACAGGTCATCCGCACTCGATTGCAACTCTCGCAGAAATTATGGGTCAGGGGCGTGATGAAGCCGAGCCGCCGCCCAGTCTCACCTACGGTGACGTAGCGGGCGGGACCGCCGGTGCGGTAATCGCTGTCCTCCAAGGTCCAGCGGCGTTGCAGCCGGGCGCGCACCAACGAGAGCGGCAGATATTGTTCGAGGCGGTTCTCGCCGCCGATGTCGCCCATCGGCATGACTTCGATAAACACCAGGTCGAAGCCTTGCTCCCCGGTCCACGCGACAAGCTCGTCGAGCTCGTCCTCATTGACGCCGCGCAATGCCACCGTATTGATCTTGACCGCGAGCCCGGCGGCTTTCGCCGCAGCGAGCCCTTCCAGAACTACATCGAGCCGGCCGCGGCGAGTGATATCGGCGAATTTCGCCCGGTCGAGCGTGTCCAGGGAGACGTTTACCCTGCGCACACCACAATCGCGCAGCTCTCCGGCATAGCGCCCAAGCTGGCTGCCGTTGGTCGTCAGGGTCAGCTCGTCGAGCGCGCCAGCGGCGAGGTGACAGCCGAGCGAACGGAACAGGGTCATGATGTCGCGCCGCACGAGCGGCTCCCCACCGGTAAGCCGAAGCTTTCTGACGCCGAGCCGGACAAAAGCGCTGCACACTCGGTCGAGTTCCTCGAGGGTCAAAAGCTCGGCCTTTGGCAAGAACGTCATCTCTTCCGCCATGCAGTAGACACAGCGGAAGTCGCACCGGTCGGTGACCGATACGCGCAGATAGGTGATGGCTCTTCCAAATGGGTCGATCATGCCTTATTCGCTCGCACCGCGGCTTGCTTTATTAAGATAGGGACGCGACCCAAAAATGTCGCCCCCGATCTCATCATGGTTATCCTACGCTAGCGCGGCGGCTCCTCCGGGAACCAATCGCCGAGCACCTGATACTCGGCATAGCGCGCTCGCCGCAGAACGTTTGCTTCCACGACCAAGCGGCAAAGTCCCGTTCGTAGAGTGTTTTCAGATCCGTCATAGCGGCTCCTATCAACGCGTCGTATGGCACGACATGCGTTTGCCGCCTTGCGGCGACAGCTATCCCGACCCATCATCACTTTATGCAGGAATTCACCATTTGCCCGCAGCCGGATGATTCGAGGCTGACCCGCACCGTCACTGGCATCGATCACGAAGGACGACGGGTCGAGACCGCCGTGGTCATGGAGCGGCCGCTGACGTTGTTCTTAAATAGACGCGAGATCGTGACGATGATGACGATCGGCGACCATCCCGACTATCTCGCGGTCGGCTATTTGCTCAATCAGAACATGTTGCGGTGTGAGGATCGGATCACCGGGATCGACCACGACGAAGAGCTCGAGACCGTCGTCGTCCGCACCGACGGAGAAACCGATTTCGAAGACAAGCTGAAAAAGAAAACACTGACGTCAGGCTGTGCTCAGGGCACTGTGTTCGGCGATCTCATGGAGAAATTCGAGGAAGTCCGGCTCGACCCCAACGCGGCGCTGCGCACCTCCTGGCTTTATGCGCTGACACGCAAGATCAACACCGCGCCGAGCCTCTATCTGGCCGCCGGGGCAATCCACGGCTGCGTCCTATGCGAGGAGGACCGGCCACTTCTCTACATGGAAGATGTTGGACGGCATAACGCGATCGACAAAATTGCTGGCTACATGCATCTCCACCAGGTCCCGGCCGCCGGCAAGATTTTCTACACCACAGGCCGGCTGACTTCTGAGATGGTGATCAAGACCGTGCAGATGGGCATCCCGATCCTGATCTCGCGCTCCGGCTTCACTGCCTGGGGCGTCGATCTTGCACGGCAGGCCGGACTCACACTGATAGGACGCGCCAAGGGGAAGCGTTTCGTGGCGCTCGCCGGCAGCGAGCGCATCGTCTTCGACAGCGACCTCCGAACCATTCAGGCCGAGCACCCTCGTCTCTCACGTAAGGCGAGCCTGGAGGAGGACGCGGCGTGAAGGTCGTCGGTCTGCTGCTCGCCGGCGGGCAATCCCGGCGCATGGGCGGCGGCGACAAAGCGTTGCGCGTGCTCGACGGAATTCCACTGCTCGAACGCGTCGTCGAGCGGTTGCGGCCGCAGGTCGACACACTCGTGCTGAACGCCAATGGCGACCCAAGCCGCTTCGCGGCGTTTGGCCTCCCGGTGGTCGCCGACCGCGTGCCCGGGTTCGCCGGCCCGCTCGCGGGTGTTCTGGCTGGGCTCGACTGGACGGCCGAGCATCGGCCGGATTACCCCTTGGTCGTCAGCGTCGCAACCGATGCGCCGTTCCTCCCCGCCGACCTTGTTGCGCGCCTCATTGCACGTATCGAACGGGACGGTGGCAATCTGGTTTGCGCCGCCTCCGAGGGCCGAGCCCACCCGGTTTTCGGGCTATGGCCGGTGCGGCTGCGAGAGGACCTGCGTCGGGCCGTCGTCGACGAAGGGATTCGCAAGGTCGATCAATGGACCTCTCGATACCGCCTAGCGACGGTTTCCTTTGCCGCCGGCCCTATCGATCCTTTTTTCAACGCCAACCGGCCGGAAGATTTCGCAACTGCAGAAGCGCTATTGAAATCAACCGCCGGTTAAGCAGCCACCCCCTGGGCTGATGCCCGGACGGCTGACTGACGCGCTGGGGGTTATGCGAGCGACTCGGCACCTCAAGCGATTGGTCGCAGATGGCCCCTGAGCCTATGAGCGGCGGCACCGTCGAAATGCGGGTTTTGGAGCTGTTGATGGCGCGTCTATGCCATGAATTGAGCGCGCCGATTGCAGCGATCAACAATGGTGTCGAGCTGCTCGCTGACGAGGACCCGGATTTCGCGTCTCCGGCCGGGACAAGCTTTAGCCGGGATGCTGCGCTGCTGATCGGCGAAAGCGCCCGCCGCGCTGCCAGCCGGCTGCAATTCTATCGCTTCGCGTATGGCTTCGGCAGGCACAGCGCGATAGCTGGCTCGGCACCGCATGAGCTCGTCGCCGGTTTTTTTGGCGCAAGCCGGATTGTCTGCGAATATCCGGATGATGTCCGAATATTGCCGTTAAACTGGCAAAAATTGGCATGCAACCTGGTCTCGGTCGGGGCCGAGACGTTGCCTCGCGGCGGCCGTCTCACTCTGCTAGATGACCCCTTGAGCCTAGAGGCGATCGGCGCGGCCGCCGATTTGTCCGGCGACACAAGCGCGGCGCTGGGGCTGACGATGCCGATCGCCGAACTTACTCCCCGGACAGTCCAAGCGTTTTTTACCGGCCTGCTCGCGAAAGCGCTCGGTTACCGGCTTACGGGAGCGGCGGAGCCCGGGCGGGTTCGGTTCGCCCTGCTCGCGACCGGCGCTTAAGCTGCTGCGGTGCCGCGGGCCGCGGCAGGATCCTGCATACCCGCCCCAGACGTCAGGGTTCCTGGCGTTGCGACTGGGTCACGCAGCACATAGCCTCTACCCCAAACCGTATCGATGTAGTGACTGCCGCCGGTAGCTTGGGCGAGTTTTTTGCGCAGTTTGCAGACGAACACGTCGATGATTTTGAGCTCAGGCTCGTCCATCCCCCCATAGAGGTGGTTGAGGAACATCTCCTTGGTGAGCGTGGTGCCCTTGCGCAGGCTGAGCAGCTCGAGTATCCCATATTCCTTTCCCGTCAGATGCACCGGTTGGTCGTCGACGGAGACGACGCGAGTATCGAGATTTACAACTAGCTTACCGGTCCTGATCGTCGACTCGGAATGCCCCTTTGAGCGCCGCACGATCGCCTGAATGCGGGCAATCAGCTCGCGCGGATTGAACGGCTTGGTGAGAAAATCGTCGGCGCCAAAGCCGAGGCCCTTGATCTTAGCGTCGAGCTCCGCAAGACCAGAGAGGATCAAAATCGGGGTACGCACGCGAGCCGCCCGGAGCCGACGCAGCACTTCGTAGCCATCGATGTCCGGCAGCATCAGATCGAGTAGGATGATATCGTAGTCATAGAGCTTGCCGATCTCCAAGCCATCTTCGCCGAGATCGGTCGTGTCACAGATGAAGTTCTCTCTCACCAGCATCATTTTAATGCTGGCGGCGGTTGCTGCATCATCCTCGACCAAAAGCACGCGCATGGGAACCTCCGGGATTCGGGCCGGCATCTCAGGCCGGCGGGGCTTGGTTAATCAGAATTACCAGAATTAGTTAACAAGTAGTTACGAGTAATTCGACAGCATTTGATTTACAATTGAGAGATCGTTAATGAGGGTGCTAGTAGCTGGTCGCCTCTCGTCACATGGTTAATTGGTGAATCGGCCAACCGGACGCCGGGCCGAGTGTCGATAAGGTTCTTTGTCGGACGACAGAGGAGCGGTCTCGCGCGATATTCCCGGCGGGACGACGCAGTTGTGACGCCACGGCAATCAGGTGCATTCCATGATGGGGTCATCTCTACCAGATGCCGATTTGTTCCGGTCTGACCTGTGCAGCACCTGAGCCTGAAAGACATCCATTCCTCCTGTCGCGCGGTCCGTACCTCAACCCTGAAGATGAATCGGACACTTTGTGGGTTCCGATGTGTGAACTGCTTCACACTCCCCGACAAAATGATCCGAGAGGCGCCAATTCAGAAGCCGAGGTCAGCACGTAAGAGTTATCGTCTTCCCGGCCCATCTCCACACCTAGCGCCTTCAGGTCTCGACTTTTTCTTAACCTGGGGGGCGTCAGTCGCCCGTCCTGCTGAGAACGGGTTTTGCCGTGGATTTGTTCCAAAGCATCGACGCCGCCACTTGAACCACTTACTTGGTCGATTTCCATAGCGGCGAGCCCTCGGACCTAGCCGCATTGGGCGTGTCCGCGCTCAATGCTTCGAATTACATCATCTGTATCCCAAGCTCGATTGGCGACCGCGCGCAAGCTATGCGCTCTGACGTGGCCAAGGATTTTGCAGACGGCCGTCCTCGTTGCTTGCGATCTTCACATTTCTTGCAGAGCCCTTAACACACGCTAGTCGCGGCCGACCGCAACCCGGGGCTGGGAGCAGTTCAAGAATGAGCGGCCGAGTTATCCTTCTGAAACCGGCACCCCTTGCTTCACCTGCCAAGGCGGCTAAGGTGAGACGTATTCCGAAGCCAGCGGAATGGGGCGCGACCGATGGGCGTGGCGGAGAAATCCTTCGAACCCGGAGCGCCCTGCCCGCTCGACGGCGTGCGCGTGATCGACATGTCGCGCCTCGTTTCCGGCAATATGGTCAGCCTGCAGCTCGCTGATTTCGGCGCGGAAGTGCTGAAGATCGAAGACCCAAAGCGCGGCGACCCGCTACGCGCGTGGCAGACGAATGGCATTAGCGTCCATTGGAAGGTCTACTCCCGAAACAAAAAGAGTGTGGCGTTGAGCCTCCGAGAGGCGCGTGGGCGCCAGCTTTTTCTTGACCTCGTCAGCACCTCACGAGTGTTGATTGAGAATTTCCGCCCCGGAACGCTCGAGGCGATGGGCCTCAGCCCAGAGGACCTGCACCGGCGCAACCCTGGCCTGATCATTTTGCGGGTTTCAGGATGGGGCCAGGACGGTCCTTACCGCGATCGCCCCGGCTTTGGGACTTTGGTCGAAAGCATATCCGGCTACGCCTCGCGCACTGGCTTTCCCGATCGCGAACCCGCACTCCCGCCGACTGCGCTCGCTGATATGGTCGCGGGGTTGTACGGCGCCTTTTCCATGATGGTCGCGCTGCGTCAGATCGAGACGCACGGGGGCGTCGGCCAAGTCATCGATCTGCCGTTGCTCGACCCGCTATTCTCGTTCATAGCGACCGAAGCGGCGATTTACCGCCTAACCGGTACAGTACGGGAACGCACCGGCAGCCGATCGGAGACGACATCGCCGCGCAATGTCTTCCGAATCAAGGATGGGCGCTATATCGGCATTTCCGCCTCGATCCAGGCGATGGCCGAGCGGTTGTTTCGCGCGATCGGCCGCGAGGACATGATCACCGACCCGCGTTTCCGTACCAATACCGACCGGGTCAGAAACGCCGAGGCCTGCGAGGCGCCGATAGTCGCCTTCATCGCCGCCCGCACGTTGGCTGAAAGCATGGAGCTCTTCGAACGCGCTGAGGTCACTGCGGCGCCGGTCTACGATATCGACCAGTTCATGGCCGATCCGCATGTGATCGGCCGAGAGATCTTGGTCGACGTTCCGGACGACGAGACGGAACGCCTGCCGATGCACAATGTGATCCCGCGCCTGTCCGCGACGCCCGGCCGGCTGCGCCGTGCGGCGCCTGCATTGGGACAGCACACCGCCGAGGTCCTGACGTTGCTCGGCCTCGACCGCTCAGAAATTAATGCGCTCGCTCGTGAAGGCATTATTCGCCTCGCCGGAGATGCGTTATGACAGAGTCATCATTGCCGGTATGGCGCTCGCTGCTGTTTGTTTCGGTCACGGCGAAGCGCTTTGTCGACGGAGCGGCTCGCCGCGGCGCCGATGCGGTCATTCTCGACCTCGAAGACAGCGTTGCGGCCTCCGAAAAGTAGCGGGCGCGCGCCCTGGTGCCGGAGGCGGCCGAGATCGTGTCGCGCGGTAGTGCCGATGTAGTGGTCCGTATCAACCGGCCGTTGCGCCTCGCGGTTCGCGACATCGAGCCCGCGGTCGGCCCGCGCGTGCTGGCGCTGGCCTTACCCAAGACCGATAGTCCCGAGCATGTGCGGCCGCTCGCCGAAATCATTGACGAGGTCGAAGCCGAGCGCGGCATGGCGCCGGGGACGACCCGCCTCATTGCAATGGTCGAGACCGCGGCGGCGTTCTTCCACATCGCCGAAATCGCGCGTGCCCACCCTCGGCTGTGCGCGCTCAAGCTCGGTGCCGAGGACTTCGCCCTGTCAGCCGGAATCTTGCCCGAGTCCGAGGGGCTGTTCATACCGAAGCAGATGGCGGTCTTCGCCGCCCGCGCTGCTGGCATCATGCCCTTGGGCTTTATCGGCACGGTCGCCGAGTTCCACAATCTCGACGGCTTCCGGCAGACGATCCGCCGCTCGCGCCGCCTCGGCTTTATCGGCGCCTCGGTCATCCATCCGAGCCAGATCCCGATCTTGAACGAGGAGTTCCGCGCCAGTGCCGAGGAGGTCGACCACGCCCGTCGCGTCGTCGCTGCCTACGACAAAGCGCTCGCCGAAGGTGTCGGCGCCGTCACCGTCGACGGCAAAATGATCGACGTGGCAGTCGTCGGGCGCGCCCACCTCGTCACGGAGCGCGAAGAAGCGATCGCCGCCCGAGAAGTCAGAATGCGCGAACACACTCTGGGGAAATCTTAACCGCTACCTCTTACCACCGATAGGACAGCGCAGCACAGTGCGATAAAGGTAAGGACTGCGTTCGCTGCATGCGACAGCTCCCACTGCGTACGCAGGCCCTCCCAATCGGCTGTCACGATCGCCCAGTTGTCGGTCGTCTGATTGGCCGGATAGGTCCATTCGAAGAAGACCAGCAATGTGACCGCCAGTATAAGGGCGGCCGCGAGGCTCCGCCGAAATCGCTGGCGGCGGCGCCAGAGCAACAAGGCAAGAAGCAGATTTACGGCGATTGCGGCACAGATCACGCTGCCAAATAGCGCCCAGCCGCGATAGATCGACTGAACGACAAAATAATCCTGCTGGGAGAGACCGATCTTTTGGGGCAGTTCGAACAGGTGTGCACCGCTTGGCAGGAAGGCCAACGCCGTCAATACGACGGCAAGGAACCGCAATACCACCACAGCCAATCAGAGGGGCGGGGGCTTTGTTACCTGGAAGCTCTGGCGCGTTTCCATCTGGCGTACCCAGTTCTGCAATTTGGGGTGCTCCGCCATGGGGGCGCGGCCGTCGGGGATATTACTGAAGTAATAAAACAGAGGGACCACCATCAGGTCGGCGAGGCTGACATGGCTACCGGTCAGAAATCGGTGATCCTGCATCAGCCGGTCGATTTCGGAGAGGCAGATCCGGGCGCGCGGCAGCGCCGCTGCAATCGCTGCTTCGTCGGGGGCGCCGCCAAGAAGGCGGGGCACCAGCAGACGGTTGAACAGGATCGCCTCGCCGATACAGGGTCTCGCATACGCATCAACGATGCCGATAATCTGGTTCATCCGTGACCATTCGTGGACGTCTTCCGGTTGCAGTGGCGTACCCGCAAATCGCTCGTCGACGTAACGCATGATCGCCTGCGTCTCGTAGAGCGCGAAACCGTCATGCTCGAAGGCCGGGACCTTGGCGAACGGGTGCCGGGACAGCTGCGGCTCTTCCCCGTGCGCGCCAAACGGCACTTCGACCAACTCGTGCGTTACACCCTTCTCGGCCAGCGCCAGACGCGCACTCCACACATAGGTGCTGCCCGCTGGGCCATAGACGATCGGGTGAGCCATTGCCGCACGCTCATTTCTTGGAGGATTGCCCGGTCAAGGCAGGTGTGGCACCGCCGCCGCTGTTGAGCAGCGCGCCGATGATCGCCGCAGCGCTGTCGAGGCCGGCACTCTGTCCGCCTGTCGACACGACCGTTTGCGGTACGAGCTTCCCGATAAGCGAAACGACTTCCGGCTTGTCCTGAATGGTCTTGAGGAGTTGCTGGACGAGGGTGATCGTCAACACGCGGTCCTGCCCCAGCACATCGGCTTGCGCGCGCTGGCCTTGCGCGACTTCCTCGAGTTCGAGCTTCTGGCCCTCGCCGCGTAGCTTTGCCGCGTTCTTGTTCTGCTCGGAGACTTGAACCCCGATCACCGCTTCGACGAGTTGGTGCTGTTGTTCGGCGGTCGCTCGCGCCTTTTCGGTTTCGATCCGTTGCGTCTGCGCTTTTTGCTCCTGCTGGTAGGTGACTTGAAGCTGGTCGGCCAATTGCTGGCGCAACCGCGAAACCAGCAGCTCCGGCGGTAATGCCGGATCGCCGAATTTGACCTCTTTGATGACTATGCCGGCCCGCAATCCTTCCGGCCGGATGGCATCCTCGACAGCGTGCTCGAGCTCGGCGCGATTATCGGCGAGATCCAACACATGGCGACCCTGCGCACCGACCACGTTGCGCACGATCGATCGGATCGTCGGAACCATGATGTTGTTTTCGATCTCCGGCAGTCCGCCAACCGAGGCGACCACGAACGGAGCATTGTCCGGGGTCACCTGGGCGAGCACTCGCAATTCGAGGGGCACCAGCCAACCCTCGACAAACGGTGTAATGGCGGGGTCGGCCGCGCGGTCAGGCACCGGAACATCTTGTGAGCGTTGGGTTTGCGTCAGATTGCCTGACTGATCAAGGCTCAGATCGATGTAGCGCTTTTTGTAGCCGCCTTTGAATTCCCAGGTCTGTACGCGGGTGCTCATCATCGTAATTTTGTAGGCCGCTTCGTTGACGTAATAACGCCCCGGCTGCAGGGCTCTCTCCCAGACGCCGATGCAGCCGGCGGGAACGAGGACTGCTGCGAGCCTCCCTTCCTCGGATTTTGGTTCGTTGGCGGCGACGGCTTCGCCGCTCGCATTTGTCGACACCGTCTTCTGCTGGCACGAGCTCGGCTTATCTGCGACTAAGTTGCCGAAATGCACAGAATCGACGACATTGGATTTGACGACGCCGACCGAGCCCTCGGCTACATCGGTCGCGTTGTAGATACTGACCTCCCACAGATAGGTGTTGAGGCGGTAGGTTCCTGGCGTCAGGATGGTTGTCTGCGGACCGCGTGCACCACCATGGGTCAGAAAGTATTGGGCGTCGAGCATATCGAGTTCATGATCGGGTGGGAAAGCTTCGGCTAGAAACTGGCTCGGGCGAAGTGGGACCCCGTCTTTAGCGCTCAGGAACCCGTATTTGCCCGACGGGATCGAAACCACCTTCTTGTTTTCGACCTGATAAATGACATTGACCAGAAACCACGGATGCCAGCCGGGGGTCAGGATTTCGGCCTGCGGACCCTTTTCGCCTTGAGTCGCGATGATGTGCTCCCCGGGCAGCGAGGTGGTTCCGTAAATCTTGTTGAGCACGGCGATCTCGTCTGACTCGACATGCACATACGAAGTCGCAGCCAGACAGATCAACGCGACGACGACGAACACTATTCTCAGCGACAAGGAAAGCGCCCGAAAGTCCGGCCGAGCGCGATTGACGAAAAGGCCAAGAATGCTTGGAGCTACCGCCGCCAGTACGAAGTACAAAAGTGCAACGACAACCCAAAACATCGGACCCTCCCAGGCGGCCCGTTACCCAGGCCGCATCACGTAACGGCGAGCTCGGCGGTGCCGAGCCCGGAAATCTCGACCAATACCTGGTCTCCGGCATCGGGGTATTGGATCGGGACCATGCTGCCGGTCATTATGATCATCCCGCGGCGCAACGGTGTCCCTGCCGCCGCAAGTTTGCCCGCGAGCCAGGCGAGCGCATTCAATGGATCACCCATCACATCGCTGCCTTTGCCGCTGCCGATTTCACGCCCATTGATCGAGAGCCGCGCCGTCATTTCGGAAAGATGCCGCCCCGCCCAGTCGGTCATCGGTGTCCCCAGGACCACTCCGGCATTCCATACATTGCCGGCCACCATCGCCGCTGCGTCCAGCCGTTTATAATCATAGCGCAAATCCTCGATCAGCTCGATGGCGGCCATGCAGCTTTCGACCGCCGCCGCAACCTGCTGAGGATTCCCTACCTCCCGCAAGTCGGCGCCGAGCCGTAGCGCGATTTCGGTTTCCACCCCGAGGCGGCAGTAATCGCGCGACGAAAGCGCGGCGCGGCGATGATGGACTTCGCGCGCGAAAATCGTGCCATAGCAAGGCTCGTTGACGCCGCAGAGCTTCTGCATGACCGGCGTTGTCAGGCCGATCTTGTAGCCGGCTATCGCGCCCCGGCCCGTCACCTCCTCGATCTCCGCAAAGGCGTGCCGGATCGCATAAGCCTCATCGAGGTTCACCGGGTACAGTTCTGCTGGCAATATCTCGGTCGGCCGGCGACTGCGGAACAATTCGACGATGCGTTCAGCCTTTTGCCGTATGTCGAGAGCAGGCATCAGAAGCCCTTGCGATTTTTACCACATTGACAGAAAGACTCTGCAGAAAAACCTGTCAAGGTGGTGCGATCACCCGCATCCGGGGCGTCGGTTAATTCCGGTGAGGATTGCTCATCGAAAAATCGTATCATGATAACCCGCACCGGTGCAGCGAATATACTTAGGGACAAACTCAGGACGCTTTCTCAGGCCAGATCGCCATCCCTTGGTGATTGCCGGCTCCGGCACTCCATATAGCAGGGACCATGGAAAACATCGTCCAGCCGACCCTCGATTTCATTTCAGCGCATTCGGGCTGGGCGTTTCCAGTCATGTTCGTCACCTCTTTCGGTGAGTCGTTCGCCTTTTTGAGCCTGCTCTTTCCTGGCACCTCGATCCTCATTGTCGCCGGGACTTTGATGGCGACCGGCTCGTTGCCCTATTGGCCGGTTCTCTTGGGCGCTGTCATCGGTGCGGTTCTCGGCGACACGGTTTCGTTCTGGCTCGGGCAGCGCTATGGCGGCGGGATCGGCCGAATCTGGCCGTTCACACGCAGTCCGGAGCTTTTGCCGAACGGCATCCGGTTTTTTGCCCGGCACGGCGGGAAGAGCGTTTTTATCGGACGCTTCTTCGGCCCGGTCCGGGCCGTCATCCCGCTCGCCGCCGGCATCATGCGTATGCCGCGAGGCCGCTTCTGGTTCGCCAATGTCACTTCGGCGATCGTCTGGGCGCCGATGCTGCTGCTCGCCGGCGATGCCGTCGGCGATGTCGGAGATAGTCTGATTGGATCGGCCAATACCGTGCTCCTTGTGTTTGCCGGGCTGACCGCGTTCGGGATTATCGGGGTGGTTTGGGCAATGATGAAGTCGGCCCGGTCGAGATCCTGAGCACGCCCCTTATCGGGAGCTTGCCAACTGCCCAGATTGACTCCAGCAGGGCCACCGCCTAGTCAGCAGTCTGAAATGTCCTCGTTCTTTTCTCCTTATAGCCACGAGTTCATTCGGGTCGGCGCGTGTGTTCCGCATGTCGCGGTCGCCGACCCGCGGCAGAACGCCGACAATGTCCTGGACCTGCTCGCCACCGGAGATAGGGCCCGGATAGCCTTGATGGTATTCCCGGAGCTCGGCCTGTCAGCCTACGCGATCGATGATCTGTTGTTTCAGGACGCGGTGCTCGACGAAGTGGAGCGTCGGATCGATCGGCTGATCTCGGCAAGCGTGGACCTCTTCCCTGTCTTCGTCGTCGGCGCACCCTTGCGATATCGCGGGCATCTCTACAATTGCGGCGTGGCGATCCATCGAGGACGGGTGCTCGGCGTCGTCCCCAAGGTGTATCTGCCGAACTACCGCGAATTTTACGAGTGCCGGCATTTCACCTCCGGCGAGAACGTCGTGGGTCAGTCGATCGCAGTCGCGGCGCGCGAGGCGCCCTTTGGCCGCGATCTCATCTTCGACGCCCATGGAAGAGCGGCATTCACCTTTCACGTTGAGATTTGCGAAGATTTGTGGGTGCCGCATCCGCCGAGCACCGATGCTGCGCTCGCCGGCGCCGAGATCCTGCTCAACCTTTCCGCCAGCAACATCACGATAGGCAAGGCGGAGATGCGCCGTCTGTTGTGCGCCTCGCAGTCGGCGCGCTGCATCGCGGCCTACGCCTATTCCGCGGCCGGTGCCGGCGAGTCGACGACCGATCTCGCTTGGGACGGCCAGGCCGGCATCTTTGAATGCAGCGATCCGCTCGCGGAGACCGAGCGCTTCTCACCCGATCCCGAAATGGCGGTGGCCGATGTCGATCTCGGCCGCATCCGCCAGGAGCGGATGCGCACCAATTCCTTCGGTGACAACGCGCGCTCCAGCGGCAACGAGCGCACTCCGTTCCGCACCGTCGCATTCGATTTCGCCGCGCCCGACGAACCCCTCGGACTTCGGCGGGGGGTCGAGCGCTTCCCCTATGTGCCGGCCGACCCGGCGATGCTGCGCGAGAACTGCTACGAGGCCTACAACATCCAGGTTCAGGGTCTCGCTCAGCGCCTCAAGGCGACTGGCTTGAAGAAGCTCGTCATCGGCGTTTCCGGCGGGCTCGACTCGACGCAGGCGCTGATCGTTTCGGCGCGGGCGATGGACCGGCTGGAAATGCCGCGCAGCAATGTGCTGGCCTACACGCTTCCGGGCTTTGCCACGAGCGACAAAACCAAAGGCAATGCCTGGCGGCTAATGCGGGCGCTCGGCGTCAGCGCTGCGGAAATCGACATCCGGCCGGCGGCAAAGCAGATGCTCAAGGACATCGGTCATGCCTCGGCCGCCGGCCAAGCCCTCTATGATGTGACCTTCGAAAACGTCCAGGCCGGGTTGCGGACGGACTACTTGTTCCGGCTGGCAAACCATAATGGAGGATTGGTTGTCGGGACGGGCGACCTTTCCGAGCTCGGCCTTGGTTGGTGCACCTATGGGGTTGGCGATCAGATGTCGCATTACAACCCCAACGCCTCGGTCGCCAAGACCCTGATCCAGCATCTAATCCGCTTTGTCGCGGCCTCTGGCGACGTCAGCGAGGAAACTGCGCAGACCCTCTACGACATCCTGGCGACGGAGATTTCGCCCGAGCTGGTGCCGCCCGGCGCCGACGGCATCATCCAGTCGACCGAAAGCATCGTCGGGCCTTACGCATTGCAGGATTTCAACCTGTTCTACGCGACGCGTTTCGGCTTCCGCCCGTCGAAGATCGCCTATTTGTCATGGAACGCGTGGAACGATCCGGGTCGCGGACACTGGCCGGAAAACATCCCCGAAGCCGCAAAGCACGCCTATAGCCTCGCCGAAATCAAGCAATGGCTGCGCGTGTTCCTCTACCGCTTTTTCGAGCTCAGCCAGTTCAAGCGCTCGGCATTACCCAATGGCCCTAAAATCTCATCGGGCGGCTCACTGTCGCCGCGCGGCGATTGGCGCGCCCCCTCGGACGCCACCGCCAAGGTCTGGCTCGAGGAACTCGAAGCGGGTGTTCCCGATAGCGAATAACCCGCCTCTCTGTCAAAGCCCCGAGCGCCGAGGAACACGGATCACCGCCATTGCCGGGAAGCTGGCATTGCTGGCCGATGCGCTCGCAGAGGCAAAATTTCCCGGTAATTCCCGTTCAGCCGGGAATTTTTGCGATTGTTTCCGAAAAGTGCCGTTTTGGCACCGGGAACGGCGAGGTAAATCAAGCCCTTGAGGGCCAATTCCCGTAGCCGGCCAAACGGGAACTTATTCGGGCCTAAACGCGAATTAAATTCGCCTAACCGGGAATTACGGGAAAAGTGGCTCGCGACGCCGCACCATTTCACGACGGCCGAGCACAAAGAGAGAACGAGAACCAGACACATCTTTCCGCCCTGTCGAGATGAGATAAGGCATAATCGGAGTGAATGACGGCGAACCTACCTTGAGAGTTCGCCTTTTCTGAGGCGAATCCACCCCCGACCGCGGAGAACTCACCTCGGGGAGCGGTCGCTCCATCGGTCGGCGGCGGACCAATGCTCACCTCGAAAATCCTGTCACACCGGCGAAGGCCGGTGCCCATGGCAGAACTGGATCCCGGCCTTCGCCGGGAAGACTGGGACGGGGGCATCGCGCCGGTTTACCCAGCGCCGCCCGGCGCTTCCGCCGATGGACAAGGCACCGCACCGGTGCGAGGCTAGCCGTCTGAGCGTCGGATAGGATGGGAAGCGGAGATGAACCGGCTCGATGGCAAGGTCGCCCTGATAACTGGAGCGGCGCGCGGGATCGGCGCGGAAACGGCGCGGCTGATGATCGAAGCGGGAGCCTGGGTCGCGATCGGCGATGTGTTGGATGAGCGAGGCCGCGAGACCGTGCGTGCGCTGGAGGGTGGTGGCGGCGAGGCCATCTATACTCATCTCGACGTCACTCGCGAAGAGGATTGGACCGCTGCTTTAGCGGCCGTCACCAGCCGTTTCGGCGGCCTCGATATCCTCGTCAACAACGCCGGCGTCTTTCTCGCGATGAGCATCGAAGAGGCCACCCTCGCCGATTGGCACCGGCTCTGCGGCGTCAATTTGACGGGTGTCTTTCTCGGCACCAAGCTCGCGCTGCCGGCGTTGCGCGAGAGCGCGCAGCACAGCCCGCATGGCAGCGTGATCATCAATCTGTCGTCGGTTGCCGGCCTCGTCGGTTCGTCCGGCGATCCGCTCTACTCGATGACTAAGGGCGGGGTTACCCTGTTCACCAAATCGGCCGCGCTCGAATTCGCCCGCAAGGGGTATCGGATCCGGGTCAACTCGATCCACCCCGGCACGACCGAGACCGATATGGGCGACCAGGTGCTGGCGATGCGGGCGCGCAATCTCGGCACCAACGACCTCGATGCGGCGCGGCAACAAGCGTTGGCGCGGCTGCCGATCGGCCGCATGGGAACCGTCACCGACATCGCCAAGGGCATCGTCTTTCTCGCCTCGGACGACGCCGGCTTTATGACCGGCGCCGGCCTCGTCGTCGACGGCGGCATCACCGCGCAGTGACGCTGGCTAACACCTACGCGATTGGGAACTGGCGAATTCGCAGGTCGATCGGGAATTCGTTCCAGTCGCCGCCGGCGTAGTCACTGAGCCGGAGGCGCTGCCCGCGCTCGAAGGGGTTGCAACCGAGCTTCTGCATATAGATCGCGGTGCCGGCGCTCCTGCACTCGGCGACGAGGGAACGCGCCCATTCGAGATGAAATGGCCGCGCCCCGGCGCCTGATTCGCCGCCGTTGATCACCCATTGCAGCCGCCGCGCGAAGCCACCGAGATGCAGTGGCGCCAGCTGGGGCTCGATGCTGAGGCCGTGCACTGCCGCCGGGATGGCGAGCAGTTTCGAGGCATCGCGTTCGAGCCCCGCTTGGTCAACGGATACGAGCAGCCAGACATTCGGGTAGCCGGCGCCCCAGTCTTTGGGCAGCATATCCCGGGCATTGCCGATGCGCTTCGTCAGTACGATCCAGTTGAGGTTTGGGGTCCGACGGATCAGCCGCCACAGCCGCTCTCGCACCGCCTGATCGACCTCGTTGTCGAACACGTCGGCCATTGACGCGCAGAACACGCGATGGCGGCGGCCCTCCATTTGAGCCGATCGATCCCAGTTGAGCGGCTCGCGCCAATGCGCCTCGCCGAAATAGCGGCGCTGCGCCGCCGGCCCCCAATGCGCTCGCTTGAACCACCTCAAGTCGAGCATCATTGCGTAGCAATGGTCGCAGAGGGGGCTTACCTGCGTACAGCCCCACCATGGGTTAAAGGTGTGGTCGCACCAGGCGATCTTGGTGACCGAGCCCATTTCCGCAACGCTTCGCCGGCCGACGGTTTAGATCCGCCAGCCCGATATTAGTCGCTTTCGTTGCCGCCTTCCCAGCTTGGCGACGGCCAACCAATGCTCACATCAAAAATCCTGTCACACCGGCGAAGGCCGGTGCCTATGGCAGAGCTGGGTCCCGGCCTTCGCCGGGACGACAAGAAGGGGGCGTTGCACTCAATCATCCGAGCGCGTCCAAGCACTAGCCTCGCTCAGGATGACACGGTGATCCACTGATTCACCACGCTTCGCGGCCCCGCGGCGGGCGGTTCATCGCGGTGGTTTTCTTCGGGACTCGGGCGGCACGCTGTTCGGCTTCGTGCTTGTCGAACATGGCCTGTGCCGCGGCCGTGCGTTTTTCGCTGAGCTCGTCACGATGCTCGGTGCACCAGTCATAGGATTCGGCGCGTGGCCGGTTGTCGCGGCTGAAATGCGGCATCACGTAGCGGGCGTAGAGTTCGTAGGAGCGCTTGGTCTCCTCCCAATCGGCCCAGTTGTGGGCCTGCTGCAGGAAGACCCCGAACTCGCCCTGTTTCGCCTGCAGCCGCTCGATCAAGGCGATCGCGTCGTCCGGCGTGCCGACCACGCCGTATTTGTTTTCGGCGAACCACTCGAGCGGGTCCTCGCCAGCCGGCACAATGAACCGGCGCTGGTTGTTGTTGAGGTAGTTGAGGTAGCGCTCAAACCCGAAACGGGCGTTCTGGTAGGCCTTCTCGCGCGTTTCGGCGATATGTATCGGGCCGACGAGGCGCAGCCGCGACGGGTCCATTCTGCGGCCGTGCTCGGCGGCGATATCGCAGGCGATCTGCCAGTTGCTGGCGAGCGCGTCGTAACCGAACGGGTTGGTCGCCGCGACGCAGATCATGCTGAGGTCGTATTTCCCGGCGAGCCTGCCGCCCGAGGGAGTGACGGCGCTGACCACCGCCATTTCGGGATGCGGCTTGGTGTAGGGCGGCAGGTGCAACCGCGCATTGACGAGGGTGTACCACTCGGTCTTTTCGGTAACGGCCTCGTCGCGGAAGAGACGCAGGATCACATCGATGCCTTCGGCCATCCGGTCGCGCTGGGTCATTGGGTCGATCCCCAGCATCAGCGCATCTGAGGCGAGAAGACCGGGCCCGGCGCCGAACATGACCCGGCCGCGGGTATGGTGATCGAGCTGGACAATGCGGTCCGCCACCATCAGCGGGTTGTGGTAGGGCAATGAGATGACCCCGGTGCCAAAGCGGATGAATTTCGTTCGTTCGGCGGCGATCGCGATAAAAATCTCGGGCGAGCTGATGGTCTCGAACCCGGCCGAATGATGCTCGCCGATCCAGGCTTCGTGAAAGCCGAGCCGGTCGAGCCACACCATCAATTCGAGGTCGCGGTCGAGGCAGGCCGTCGGGTTCTCCTCCATCGGGTGGAACGGCGGCAGAAAGATCCCGTGGCGGAGGGTGATCTGGGTCATCTGGACCTCGCTCGATTGGCGCCGGCTCGCGCTCGGCATATCATCCTGGAGAGCATTATAGGGAAAGGGGACGCAATGGCGATCAAGCGCGAGAAGATCCAGCCGCAGGGCATCCATGTCAGGATGGTGGACGGCCAGGCGAGATACACCCAAGTCGTCACCGTCAGCGGGACGGGGAAGATGATCTTCGTCGCTGGGCAACTGGCGCGCGACGCTCAAGGGAATTGCGTCGGCAAGGGCGACATGCGCGCCCAGATCCAGCAGGTCGGCGAGAACATCAAGACCTGCCTCGAAGCCGCCGGCGCCACTCTCGCCGACATCGTCAAGACCAACACCTTCGTCACGGACTACGAGGAGTTCGCTAAACACCCCGACATGCGGATGCGCTATTTCGGCCCGGCGACGCCGACCTCCACGACGGTCCAGATCAGCCGCCTCGCCGATCCCGACGCGATGATCGAGATCGAAGCGATCGCGGTTATCGACAACTAGACGGGCGGTAAGCGATCGTCAGCCGGGTTCCGTCTCCAGCCCGGCGTCGGCTAGCTCCTTGAAGCCGCCCGCATTGAAGACGGATTGGTAGCCGAGATCCTTCAGGGTCTTGCCGCTCAGCGCCGAGCGGCCACCCGAGGCGCAGTAGACGAGGAGGGTCTTGTCTCTTTGAAAGGCCGGGTCGTGGTACGGGCTGTCCGGGTCAGCGCGGAACTCCAGCATGCCGCGCGAGACATGGACGGCGCCCTTGAGCTTGCCGCCGGAGGCGAGTTCAGGAGCGTCTCGCACATCGACGATTAGAATATCCGCGCGGTTCATTCGGTTGCGAACCTCGGCCGGGTCGAGCCGCGGCACCGCGGCGTTGGCTTCGGCCAGCATCTCCCTAACGCTCCACGGCATTGTCTCGTCCTCCCTACGCTACGGGGCACCCATGCTAACGCTCACAGCAAGTAAATGCCTCGAAAGCAAGCATTAACCATTCTGTCATCGTTAGGTCACGGACGCGTCACAAACGATCGCTAGTTTCGCCCCGCTTCGAACACAATCGATCCAGGGGGAAAGATGTTTTCGAGACCTGTCAGACGGCGCGGTCGCCGCCGCGCCGTTGTTGTGTTTGCCGTTGCGTTGGCCGGGGCGGCGGCCGCGATGCCCGCCAGTGTTGCTGATGCCGACGGCGCGACCGATCAGTTCCCGACCGCCACGCCGATCAAGCATGTGATCGTCGTCATCGGTGAGAATCGGACCTTTGATCACGTCTACGGTACCTACGTTCCAAAGAGCAGCGACTCGATCTTGAATCTGCTGTCAGAAGGCATCGTAGGCGCAGACGGCGCGCCCGGGCCGAATTTCGCTGCAGCGAAGCAGTTCACGACCTCTGGCCAGACGAGCTACTTCATCGGCGTCGACAATAGCAGCAAGACCGCGTACACGACCCTTCCCGCCCCGACGCTCGGCGGGGCGCCGAATAAGCCGAGCATGAGCTCGCCGCCCTTCACGGGTTTCACCAACGCGCAGTTGGCGGCGATAGAGCCTTCCCTAGAACCGGGTGACCTCTTCCTGCTCACCACCGGCGCGACCGGTGCGAACGCCACGACTGGCGCGCCCGATACGCGCATTGCGAACTATGCCGCGCTGCAGAATGGACCGTTTCAGCTGACCGGTGCCAACCTCGCCTACGACACCTACACCGGAGACACCGCCCATCGCTTCTACCAGATGTGGCAGCAATCCGACTGCAGCATTCAAAACGCCACAGAGGACAATCCGACTGGCTGCCTCAACGATCTCTACCCATTCGTGATGACGACCTACGGCGGTCCGACCGCCGATCATGGCGGCGGCACGTCGATGGCCTTCTACAGCATGCAGGACGAGGACGCGCCGCTCTTCAAGAAGCTGGCCGACGAGTACACGATCAACGACAACTATCACCAGCCGGGCCAGGGCGGCACCGGCATTCAGCACGTCTTTCTCGGCACCGGCGACGACATCTATTGGAGCGACGGCAATGGCAATCCGACGGTGCCGCAGCCGGCCTCGCAAATCGCCAACCCCAACCCCCAAACCGGCACCAACAACCAGTACTCGGTGGACGGACGGTTCAGCAACTGCTCGGACGTGTTCAATGCCCCTGGGGTGCTGCCGATCGTCCGTTATCTCGACTCTCTGCCCTATCCCGTGCAGGCGAATTGCGCCGCAGGCCACTACTACATGCTCAACAACACAAATCCTGGTTTTCTGCCCAATGGGGCGATTGATACCAATGGGATCGCCAGTGGCACCTCGATCCCGCCGAGCAGCGTGCGGACGATTGGCGACGCGCTCAACGACAAGAGCATCTCCTGGGCTTATTACGGAGGCGCCTACAATGCCGCGGTCAATCTCGCCAATGGCTCGACTGATCCGGCTGATGCAGTCGGCATAGCCTACTGCCCCATTTGCAATTTCGAGGCCTACGCCTCGTCGATCATGGGCGACACGACGCAAAGAACAGCGCACATCAAGGACGCCATAGACTTTTTTGCCGCGGTCAGCGACGGCACATTGCCGGCGGTGGCGTTCGTCAAGCCCGACGGGCTGCTCGACGGTCATCCGGCGTCGTCAAAAGTCGACCTCTTTGAAGGGATGCTGCAAAAGATCCTCGATACCCTCGACGGGAATCCCGAACTGAAAGCCGAGACCGCGCTTTTCATTACCTTTGATGAAGGCGGCGGATATTACGACAGTGGGTTCATTCAGCCGCTTGATTTCTTTGGCGACGGACCGCGCATCCCGCTCGTCGTGGTGTCACCCTATTCGAGGGGCGGCCATGTGGTGCACAGCTATAACGACCACGCGTCAATTCTGAAATTCATCGAGCGCAACTGGCACCTCGCCCCGCTCACTGGCCGCAGCCGTGACAATCTGCCGAACCCGCGCCCGGACAAAGACAATCCCTATGTGCCAGTGAACAGCCCGGCGATCGGCGATCTGTTCGACATGTTCGATTTCGGACACAGAGCCGACAACGGCGGTCAAAAGCGCGGCTGATCGATACTACCCCGGCAGTGCCAGGCGCGCACTGCTGGTGCGTCTTGTAGCGCGCAAACTCTATGGGAGAGAACCATGCGACCTCAACACATGCGAAAATACAAGCTGTTATGCGGCGTGGCGATCTGCGCAATAGCGAGCAACAGCGTTGCACCGATCGCTGCGGCTGCCGCTGCGGCACAGAGCGGCAGCAATGACGGCAACACGACGACGCCGATCAAGCACGTCATCGTCATCATCGGCGAGAACCGCACATTCGATCACCTGTTCGCGACCTACCAGCCGGTCAACAACGGCGAGACCGTGTTGAACCTGCTGTCGGAAGGGGTCGTCAACGCTGACGGCACGCCTGGGCCGAATTATTCAAGCATGACCCAGTATCAGGCGCTGGACACGACGGTCTATCAGTTGAGCCCGCCCAAAACCTCCGCATACCCAACCTTGCCGGCGCCATTTGCCGGCGGGGGTCCGCCGCCATTCTCGACGGTCCCGGAGGCGCTCACCTACGAATACGGGCTGCCGCCGGATTATTACAAATATCTCACCACCGGTGCGGTTCCCGAGTACCTGAGTGGCAAGCCGGACATGCGGATCTACTACGACGGCAAGGACGTCAACAACCTTCCGCCGGGCCCATACCAGCTGACCAATAGCAAGAGCGGGAATCCTACGGGTCCCGTCCTGACCTATGACGACTACGCCGAAAGCCCAGTGCATCGCTTTTACCAGATGTGGCAACAGCTCGACTGCACCGCCGCTGCAGGTTGCCTCAATGACCTGTTTCCCTGGGTCGAAGCGACGGTCGGCGCGGGCAGCAACGGCAAGCCGCCGCCGGCGGACTTCACCTACAAGGAGGGCGCCACGGCGCTGGGCTTTTACAACGTCCAGCAAGGGGACGTGCCCTATTTGAAGGAGCTCGCCGACACCTATTCGATGAGCGACAATTTTCATCAATCGGTGGAGGGCGGCACCGGCGCCAACCACATCATGCTCGGTACCGGCGACGCGATCTGGTTCAGCGACGGCAACGGCAATCCATTACAGCCGCCGCACAACCAGATGGTTGCTGCCGGGAGTCCGAACGCCGGGGTCGTCGACGAGATCGAAAATCCCAACCCGCTGCAAACTCCGCCCACCAACAACTGGTACATCCAGGACGGCTATGGCGCTGGCTCCTTCGGCTCGGCTTCCTCCGGGGGCGGCAGCTACAGCGCATGCGCGGACACTTCGCAGCCGGGCGTCGCAGCGATCGTCGACTATCTGACCTCGGTCAGTGTAAAGCCGAATTGCGATGCGGGGCATTATTATCTGCTAAATAACTATAACCCGGGCTATTACGGGGACGGCACCAACGCTATGACGATATCAGCAATCCTTACAATACCGTGTTCACTATTCCACCATCGAGCGTCAGAAATATAGGGGATGCCCTGCTCGAGAAAGACATCTCGTTCGCCTATTTCGGCGAACAGTTCAACGCGTACCGTGCTAATCCTTACAATAACTACGTCACGCCCGACAATACCTACTGCAACATCTGTAACTTCTTCCAGTATTCAACCTCGATCATGACCAATGCCAAAGTGCGGTCTGCGGCTCTGCAGGACACTCTCGATCTCTACGCCGATATCCAGGGTTGTACCGCGACAAGCTGCAACTTGCCGGCGGTGTCGTTTGTCAAGCCGGACGGCTATCTCGATGGCCACCCAGCGTCGTCGAAAGTCAATTTGCTCGAAGGCTTTGTCAAAAAGATCGTGGACATGACTAAAGCCAACTCGACACTCTGGGCCAACACGGCGATCTTCATCACCATGGACGAAGGTGGCGGATACTATGATTCGGGTTATGTGCAGCCGCTCGACTATTTCGGCGACGGAACGCGCATTCCAATGATCGTGGTTTCGCCTTACAGCAAGGGCGGGCACATTTCGCACACCTATACCGATCACGTCTCGGTCTTGAAGTTTATCGAGGCGAATTGGAGTGTCCCGCCAGTCACCAAGCGCAGCCGCGACAATCTGCCGAACCCGATGACCGGGGCCGACCCCTATAAGCCGACGAATGGGCCAGCGATCGGCGATCTGACCGATTTGTTCCACTTCCAGTAAACCGATAAAGAACCCGGGAGCCGGTCTCGGAAACGAGACCGGCTCTTTTTTTGTCCGAAGCTCAGCCGATGACGCCCTCGGCGCGCAGCGCCTGGATCTCGGCATCCGAGTAATCCGCATAGCGCAACACCTCGTCGCTGTGCTCGCCGACATGCGGGGCGGGGCGCGGGTCGACCTTTTCCTGGCCCGCAATCCAGAACGGGCTGTTGACGGTCAGCGAGCTGCCATCGGTAAACGGCACCACAGCCCCGCTGGCGAGGATCTGCGCATCTTCGGCAATTTCATCCATATCGGCGACAATGCCGAAGATGATCCCCGCGTCGTCGAGGATCGCCCGCCATTCGGCTTGGTCCTTGGTGGCAAAGATGCCATCCAGGATAACGATCAGCTCGCGCGCGTGCGCTTCGCGTGACGCAGCGGTGGCAAAGCGCGGGTCGTCGAGCACACGCGCCTCCAAGCAACTCTTGAACTTCTCCCAGCGCCATTCGTCGGCGGCAATCGACAGCAAGAGCCAACGCCCGTCGTGGCAGCGGTAGTGGACCCGGAGCGCATTGATGCCACGCTCCCGCGGCGGCTGCGGCACGACCTTTTCGCCGCACAAGGCGGCCTGCACCGAGCAGCCGTTGGCCCAGAGGCCATTGGCCAACAGCGAAGAGGCGACATATCCGCCCTTGCCGGTGCGCTCGCGCTGGTAAAGTGCCGTGACGATTGCCCCATAGGTTGCCATCGCCGAAGGATGGTCGCCCATACCCGGCAATGACCGCGCCGGGGTCGCCTCCTCGCCGGCGCGCACGAGATGCATCAGCCCGGTGCGCGCCCACCATGCGGTCGCATCAAAGCCCGGTTTGTCTGCCTCGGGGCCGGTCTCGCCATAACCGCTGAACGAGGCGTAGATCAGCCGCTCATTGAACGGCGCCAGATCGTCATAGGTGATCCCGAGCCGGCGTCGCACCGGCGGCGGATAATTCGTGATAAACACATCGGCATCGGCAACGAGACGGCGCAGCACGGCTTGACCGGCCGGGGCACGAAGATCGAGCGCGAGGCTCTTCTTGTTCCGCCCGTCGAGCACAAAGCCCGGGTTGCTCGCGAGGCCAGGCCCGATTGGCGGCGTCGCGCGTCTGCGATAGGGGTCACCCGTCCCCGGCGGCTCGATCTTGACGACTTCTGCGCCAAAATCCGACATCACGGTCGCCGCGGCGGGTCCCGCGATAAAACTCGCGCAGTCGATCACCTTCAAGCCGTCGAAGACGCGTTCGCCCATCTCCTATCCCTCACGCGGCCAAACGGAATGCGTTGTCGTCGCGCACGACATGTCCTGCCGTGCGGCCAGCGAAATGCGTACCGATGACGAGGATCGGTGTATCGGACAAGCGGGTCAACATGCGCTCGCGTGTGCGATGCGCCTCCGAGGGATCGCTATCAGCCGTCGATGACCAGTCGGGCCGCGCGATCTGGCAGGGATGGTGCATGAAATCGCCGGTAATCAGCGCTTCCTCGCCCCGCGAGACAATTCGAACGCTGACGTGACCAGGGGTCTGGCCCAGGGTCGGAACGAGGCCGACCTCGTCGCAGATCCGGTGATCGGTTTCGACCAGGTCGACGAGCCCAGCTTCCCAAACCGGCGCTATCGAGTCGGCGAGCACGGCAGTCATGTCCTCGCGCTCGTTCCGGTTGGTCCAATGGTCGAACTCGACGCGGCCCATCAGGTAGCGCGCGCTCGGAAATGTCGGGACCCAGCTTCCGTGGTCGAACATTGTGTTCCAGCCGACATGATCGACATGGAGATGGGTGCAGACGATGGTGTCGATCGTCTCGCGCGGATAGCCGGCCGCCGTCAGATCAACCAGAAAAGCCGTCTGAAGGTTGTTCCAAGTCGGTATGCGGCGGTTCTCTTTTGTCGTTGCCAAGACAGGTGTCGACGATGATCCGCCGGTTCGGCGTCTCGACGACGAGCGCGTGGATGCTCATCCTGAGCCGGCCGCGCTCATCGGCAAAATCGGGCTGCAGCCAGCCGATCGGCGATATCGCTTCGGGCATCGCCTGCGGCAGAATGAACCGGCTCCCGCCGGTCACCTCCAACTCGACGATCTTGGTGACCGTAACCTCGCCAACCCGCCATTTCATCGCCGCAGTCCTTTCCACTAACCGTGACGCATCCGCTCGACGTAAGATCGGAGAACGGCGTTGATGCGCGTTTGATAGCCCTTACCCTGGCTGCGAAAGTAATCGAGCACGTCGCGGTCAACGCGCATGTGCAAATCGGCTTTGGGCCTTGGAAGTTCGACCGTCACTTGATCCCAATCCACGACCATGCCGGCCTCATCGGGATCGGCTGCCACCTGGGCTTCGATCTCCTCTTCGGTCAGCGCGGCAGCCTTTGCCCAGTTGGAGCGGGTCTCGCCTCGCTGTCTCTGCTCGGCCAACTCTTCAGCTGTGTACTTTGCGATACGCCCTTTCTTCACCATCCCGCGCCCTCCGAAATGAAATGATCCGCTGATTCTCCCGCCGCCACATCCATACGACCGTGTACAGCTTTCCGTGGATTTCAGCCGTTGAGACAAAACGGTTCTCGTTGCTACGCGATGATGGGGCATGGATCACCGGGCGGCCATCGAAGACCTGTGCCGCATCCCGAAAATCGAGGCCGCGCTCGTGTAAAATTCTCAACCGCTTTGCTTCGTCCCATTCGAACATGCGCGGATGTAGGCAATTTGTGTACATGATCAATATGCCCACCGTCGAATATCGGCTAGGCACTGTGGCTGAACGCGGTCACCGTCGGCCGTCGCGATGTGCTGGATGATGCCTTTGTGCGGCGCCTTAACCACTGCGGCGGAGCGGACCCTGCGGAAGACCGCAGTTCAATGAGATCTCCCGACAGCGAACTCGGTGACTTTTCTATCGGCGAACTACAAATGAAAAGCCCATAACCTGCTAAATGAAAGCAAGCTTCACGCTTCGTTCGCCGGGGCGATCCCGGGAAATGGACATGCTTCCGGCGCGGGAGTAGCCTCGCTAACGCAAGCTGGTTTGCGTGGAGAGGACGAAGATGGCTGGGCTGGATACGATCCTAGAAACGACGACAGCGGAACGGCCGGCGACGGGGTTCGTCTTTACCGAAGGCCCGCTGTGGCATCCCGACGGATTTTATTACTTCGCCGATGTACGCAGCAGCGTGTTCTATCGGCTGCGGCTAGGCCAGGCACCGGAAACCGTGCGCACTGGAACCGGCGAAGGCAACGGCACGACCTTCGACCTGCAAGGACGGCTCGTGATCTGCGAAGGCGGCAATCGCAGGGTTACCCGCTGGTCCGACGACCGGCAGAGCGAAATCGTCATGGACCGCTATGAGGGCAAGCGTATCAACCGCCCCAATGACGTGGTCTGCAAATCGGATGGCAGCATCTGGTTCACCGACCCGGGGCTGCGCGTGCCGCTCGCCGATAAGGAGCTGCCGCATTCCGGGGTTTACGCCGTCAAGCCCGACGGGACGAACCGCCTCGTCGCCGAGTTCGAATACCCGAACGGCCTCGCCTTCTCTCCGGACGAGCGCACCCTCTACGTCGCCAATACGCGCCACGCCCAATACATCCACGCGATCGAGCTCGACGCTGCCGGCAACATGGTGCGGCGGCGCATCTTCGCCGACATGTCCTCCGAGGAGACCGACGGCGTCCCTGACGGCATGAAGGTCGATGTCGAGGGCCGGGTCTACTGCACCGGCCCGGGCGGCACCTGGGTGTTCGCACCGGACGGCGCGAGGCTGGGCATCGTCCGCACCCCAGAAGTTCCGGCGAACCTCGCCTTTGGCGGCCCCGATCTGAAGACGATCTTTTTCACCGCCCGCACCTCGGTCTACACCTTGCGCAGCAAGGCGCCGGGGCAGCCGCATCCTTGGTATCGCCTGCGGGCGAAATGAATTTTCACCACAGAGGCACAGAGGCCACGGAGAACCGCACCTTCGTCATTCCCGTGAAAGCGGGAATCTAGGGCGGCCAGGGCCGCGGCAGTTGCCCCTGGACCCCCGCTTCCGCGGGGGCGACGATTACGTTCTCCGTGCCTCCGTGGTGAACTCTTATTGGGGAGAAGCATCATGAAAGTCGGCATTGCGCTCAACATGCTCTCCGAGCCTCCTCGGCCGGACGTAGCGGTCGTGTCGGACCATCTGGCGATGGGCGACCTTGCCGAACCGCTCGGTTTCGACTCGCTGTTCGCGCTCGAGCATCACTTCACCGGCTATGCGATGTCGCCGGCGCCGCTGCAGCTGCTGGCTTATTTCGCCGGCCGCACCAAGCGGATTACCTTCGGGACAGCGGTCATCGTCTTGCCGTGGCACGATCCGATCCGTGTCGCCGAAGAGATAGCGTTGCTCGACATTCTCAGCGGCGGGCGCTGCCTGTTCGGCTTTGGCCGGGGTGCGGCGAGCGTCGAATATGAGGGGTTCCGCATCCCGATGGGAGAAGCGCGGCCGCGCTTTGCCGAGGCGGCACAGCTGATCAGGAAGGCGCTGCGCGAGCCCGAATTCGAGTGGCAGGGCGAATTCTTTCAGATCCCGCGCACCTCGATCCGGCCGCGCCCGATCTCGCATCCGGAAGAGCGCTTCTTTGCTTCTTCGGTCAGCCCGGAATCGGCCGAGATCATGGCCAAGCTCGGCTTCGGCATCCTGGTCGTCATGCAGAACGAGTGGCCCAAGGCAGCGGAGAACATCATCAATTATCGCGAAATCGCGCTGAGCGTCGGCCACAATCCGCCGCCGCCGATCATCCTGACCAACGTCTCCTGCGCCGAAAGCCGCGACGAGGCACATGACCGCGCGATGCAATGGCTCGGCAAGAAATGGCAGTCGATCGACAACCACTACCATTTCTCCGACGGGCATCTCGCCACGGTCAAGGGTTACGAGACCTACGGCAAGATGGCCAAAACCTATGCCCGCCTGCAGAGCGAGGAAGAGCGGGTCAGGGCCACCGAGTTCTATGTCAAGATCCAGATCGTCGGCACGCCGGAAGACTGCATTCAGCAGATTGCCGAATTGCAGCGGCTGACCGGAACCGACCATGTCGTCACCGAATTCTCGTTCGGCGGCATCCCGCATGACGACGCCGAAAAGAACATGCGCCTCTTCGCGAGCCGGGTACTGCCGGTATTGCAGCACGATGCGGCGTTCGCCGCGCCGCCCACGCCTACTATCGCGCCGAAAGAAGCGGCGGCAACCGACCTGTTCGCTCCCGCTTAGCGCCCAAGGGTGATCGGGGGGTTCGCCGCGCCTGCTCTACAAGCCTGCTGCGCGGCGCAAACACCCGATACGACTTGGAGACTCTGGCGGGCTGTACCGGGGCTTACTGCGCATCGGGGGCAAGCAACAACTTGCCATAAGGTGCCATCGCGGCCTGGCGGCTCGCAGCATGGTGGGTCAAGATGGTCATCACATCGCGCCGGATGGCCCCCAGTTGGTCGCTGTCATAGACCCAGCGGGCGCCGTCCAATTCGCACAGGCGATCGACCGCCCAGCTCACCTGGTGCTGGGCGTAGACCATGTCTCGCCGGGCGCGCAATGCCTCGGCTTCGGTGATCCTGCGGCCCGACGACACCTCAGCGGTGCTGGAGTCGCGGCCGGTGTGGAGCATCAAAGTCGCCGCATCGATCGCGGCGGCGGCCTCGCCGATCACCATCTGCACGACCTCGGACTCCGCCACCTTGGTCACCCCGCGCGACACCCGACCGGCCAGCGCGGCGCAGGCGATATCGAGCGCGCGCTGGCCAAGGGCGATTGCGACCGGCGGCAGCGAATAGGACACCAGGAACCCGCGCGGCGCGCGCAGCACCGGATAATCGGGATGCACCAGCGCGCCCGGCGGCGTGCCGGCGAAGAGGTCGCTGACCATCACGCAGCGGTACTCGGGCACGAACACATCGTGCAGCACCAGCGACTTGCTGCCGGTGCCGAGAAGGCCCAGCGTCTGCCAATCATCGGCGATATCGATCTCGGCGAGCGGCACGAGCAAATACGCGATGTGGCGCGGATCGCCCCTCTCTCCAAGGAAGACGCCGAGGATCGCCCATTGCGCAAAATCGCAGCCGCTGGAAAACGGATATTTGCCGCTCAGCCGCCAACCGCCCGGCACGCGCTCGGCGGCGGCACGCGGCGCCAACGAAGACGAGGCAACCGCTTCGGGATCGTCGCCCCAAACGTCGATCTGCGCCTGCTCGGGATACTGGGCGATGATCCACTGATGCTCGGCCAGCACCGCGTAGACCCATGCCGAGGAGGCGCAGCCATAGGTCAACTCCTCGACGATCCTGGAAAAGAGGCTGAACCGGCCTTGCTGTCCGCCGAAGCGTTTGGGCTGCAGGATGCGCAGGATGCCGGCCGCGTGATATTCGGCGATGGTCTCTTCCGGGAGTTGCCGCGCCGCCGCGGCAGCCGGCGCGCGCTGGGTGAGAAGCGGGATCAGCGCCCGCGCGCGCTCCAGCATCGCGCGTTCTTCCTTCGGGAGGCTGCTGTCATCGCCAGATAGGGAAACCGGGTCGCAGCTTGTCATGCATCATCCATCAGATACGCGGTCCCCACCGCCGTCTACGATCCATTCTGCTCGGAGCGTGCACTGGCAACGGCGCCGGAACAAGAGGCGGTGGCAACAATGTCAGGGTAGTGGCTCAGTTGACCCGGATGTCCGTTAGAATGCCGCGCAAACGTCGCGAGTGATAACGCCAACCGATTGCTGGTGGAACTGCGCCTTGTAGGCCTCGATCACCGCCGAGAGCCGTTGCGTGAGATCGGGTTCTCGCTTTGCCGCGACGAGCAAAACTTTGGTCCGGTCGCGGGCAATGAGGCCGGTCTGCGGGTTGCGCCATTGGCCCTCGCCGTCGAAAACCGTGAAGCCTTCCGGGAAGTTCGGGGTGATGGTTTGCGCTGCAAACTCAGCCCATTCAGCATCGCTCAGCGGCTTACGCCCCTTGATGCCACGGCCAAAGAACAACTCGGCGACGAGCATCCGTTCTTCAGCTGGCAAAAGGCAGGAGTAAGGAGTGGGCGACGTCGGTTCTACCGGTGACGTGACGCAGCCTGACAAGATTATCGTCACTACGAGCGAGGCGAGGCGATGCCGGCGTCGAGCAGGCTCCCTACTCCGCGGCCGCCCTAACATCGGCGGGCTCGACCTTGGCGGCGCAGAATTTGAATTCGGGGATTTTGCCGAAGGGGTCGAGCTGCGGGTTGGTCAGGACGTTGGCGGCGGCCTCGGCATAGCAGAATGGGACGAACACCTGGCCCGGGGCGACGGCGCTGTCGGCGCGCGCCTTCAATTCAATCGTTCCGCGCCTTGTGGTGACCCGGATATGCTCGCCGGCGGCGATGCCGAGGCGGCGCAATTCGACCGGGGCGAGACTTGCGACCGCCTCGGGCTCGATCTCGTCGAGCACGCTGGCGCGGCGGGTCATCGCACCGGTATGCCAATGTTCGAGCTGGCGGCCGGTCGTCAGCACCATCGGATATTCCGCGTCCGGCTCTTCGGCCGGCGGGATGATCGCCGCCGGGACCAGCTTGGCGCGGCCTGAGGCGGTCGGGAAGCCATCGCCAAAGACGATCTCGTTGCCGGGCTGGTCCTCGGCGTCGCACGGATAGGTCACCGAGTCCTCGCGCTCGAGCCGCTCCCAGGTGATGTTGTCGAGCGACGGCATCGCCTGCTTCATCTCGGCGAAGACGTCGCGCGGGTGGGTGTATGACCAGTCGAGCCCGATGCGGCGTGCAATCTCCTGGATGATCCACCAATCGAGCCGCGCGTTGCCGGGCAATGGCAAAGCCGCGCGGCCCATTTGCACCTGACGGTTGGTGTTGGAAACGGTGCCGGCCTTTTCCGGCCAGGCCGAAGCCGGCAGCACGACGTCGGCGTATTTTGCGGTCTCGGTCAGGAAAATGTCCTGCACGACGAGGTGTTCGAGATGGGCGAGCGCCTCGCGGGCATGCTGCACATCCGGGTCCGACATCGCCGGGTTTTCGCCCATGATGTACATGCCCTTGATCTCGTCGCGATGCACTGCATCCATGATCTCGACAACGGTCAGCCCGCGCTTGTCGTCGAGCGGGGTTTGCCACAGCGCCTCGAATTTCGCGCGGATCTCGGGGCTCTCGACCGATTGGTAATCGGGATAGACCATCGGGATCAGTCCGGCGTCGGAAGCGCCCTGCACGTTGTTCTGGCCGCGCAGCGGATGCAGCCCGGTGCCCGGCCGGCCGACCTGGCCGGTGATCATCGCCAGCGCGATCAGGCAGCGCGAGTTGTCGGTGCCGTGAACATGCTGGGAGATCCCCATGCCCCAGAAGATGATCGCCGCCTCGGCGCGGGCATAGGTACGGGCGACGTAACGCAAGGTGGCGGCGTCGACGCCGCAAATCGGCGCCATCTTTTCCGGCGAATAGTCGCGGATGTGCTCGCGCAGCTTTTCGTAATCTTCGGTGTGCGCCTGGATGTATTGCCGGTCGGTCAAGCCCTCATCGATGATCGTGTGGAGGAGCGCGTTCAGCAACGCCACGTCGCGCCCGGGGTTGAAGCGCAAGGTCGCGGTTGCGTGGCGTACGAGGGTATGGCCGCGCGGGTCTATCACGAAAACCTTGGCGCCGCGCTTTGCCGCCTGTTTGAAGAAGGTCGCGGCGACCGGGTGGTTTTCGGTCGGCCGGGCGCCGATAACGATAATGACGTCGGAATCCTCGGCCGCGGTGAAGGGTGCGGTAACCGCGCCGGAGCCGATCCCCTCCATCAGAGCCGCCACCGAGGAGGCGTGGCACAGCCGTGTGCAGTGGTCGACATTGTTGCTGCCAAACCCGGTGCGGACGAGCTTCTGAAACAGGTAGGCCTCTTCGTTCGAGCCCTTGGCGGAGCCGAATCCGGCGAGCGCGCGGCGACCGTCGCGGTCGCGGATATGCCGTAAGCCCGCGGCGGCGCGATCGAGCGCTTCCTCCCAGCTGGCCTTGCGGAAATGCGTATAGGGGTTTGCGGGATCGATGTCGGTGTCGTGCTTTGCGATGCCGTCCTTGCGGATCAGCGGCTCGGTCAGCCGGTCCGGATGGTGGGCGTAGTCGAAGCCGAAGCGCCCCTTGACGCAGAGCCGGTTGTGGTTGGCGGGTCCGTCCTTGCCGTCGACCGCGACGATGCGGTCGTCTTTGATCTTGTAGGTCAGCTGGCAGCCGACCCCGCAATAGGGGCAAACGCTATCGACCTCGCGCTCGGGAGCATTGGTATAAACCCCGTTCGTATCGACCAGGGCCGCCGGCATCAGCGCGCCGGTCGGACAGGCCTGCACGCATTCGCCGCAGGCAACGCAAGTGCTGTTGCCCATCGGGTCGTCGAAGTCGAAGACGATCTTTTCATGATACCCGCGCGCCGCCATCCCGATCACATCGTTGACCTGGACTTCGCGGCACGCGCGCACGCAGAGATTGCACTGGATGCAAGCGTCGAGCTGCACCGCCATCGCGGGGTGGCTGCGGTCGGGTGCCGGCTGTGCATGCTGCGGGAAGCGGCTGTCGCTGACGCCGATCTTGTCGGCCCACTGCCACAGCCGGGAATTCGGGTCATGTGCGACAGCGCGCTCCGGCTGGTCGCCGACCAGCAGCTCGAACACCATCTTGCGCGAGAATTTGGCGCGCTCGCTCGCGGTCTGAACCTTCATGCCGGGAGTCGGCTTGCGCACGCAGGACGCGGCGAGCACCCGCTCGCCCTCGATCTCGACCATGCAAGCGCGGCAATTGCCGTCGGCGCGATAGCCCGGTTTCGGCAGCCAACACAGATGCGGGATCTCGACACCTTGCCGATTGGCCACCTGCCAGATCGTCTCTCCCGGCACCGCCTCGACCTCTGTCCCGTCGACGAAAAAACGGATCGGCTCGGTCATCGGACTTCCCCAATGCCGTCGCCCCCGCGAAAGCGGGGGCCCAGGGATGCCGACCGCCGGAGCTTACGGCCCTGGGTTCCCGCTTTCGCGGGAATGACGAAGTGGTGGTGATAAATCACAATTTGAGGTCCTCGCGGAAATGCTTCAGCACCTGCTTGACCGGGTTCATCGCTGCCTGGCCCAAGCCGCAGATCGAGGCGTCGCTCATCACCTGCGTCAGCTCCTGCAACAGCCGTTCGTCCCAGTGCGGCGCTACCATAAGCTTCACTGCCTTCTCGGTGCCGGCGCGGCACGGCGTGCATTGGCCGCAGCTCTCGTCCTCGAAGAATCGCAGTAGGTTTAGCGCCACCGCCCTCATGTCGTCCTTGTCGGACAGCACGACCACCGCGCCCGAGCCGGTAAAGCAGCCCTCGGGTTCCAGCATCCCGAAATCGAGGGGGATGTCTCCCTTCGACGCTGGAAGAATGCCTCCCGAGGCGCCGCCCGGCAGATAGCCTTTGAACACGTGCCCCTCAGCCATGCCGCCGCAGAATTCATCGATCAGCTGGCGCGCGGTGATGCCGGCCGGGGCGAGCTTGACGCCCGGGTCGTGCACCCTCCCGGAGACAGAGAAAGTGCGCAGCCCCTTGCGCCCATTGCGGCCTTGGCCCGTGAGCCACTCCGCGCCCTTCTCGACGATGTCACGGACCCAGTAAAGGGTCTCGACATTGTTGCATAAGGTCGGACGGCCGAAGAGCCCGACTTGCGCCGGGAAGGGCGGGCGCTGCCGCGGCAGGCCACGCTTACCCTCGATGCTTTCGAGCATCGCCGATTCCTCGCCGCAGATATAGGCGCCGGCGCCGCGGCGGAGGTGAATGCGGGCATGCCCGGCGAGCCCGGCCGCCTCGACCGCGGCGAGCTCGCTTTCGAGGAGCGCTTGGCACTGCGGATATTCATCGCGCAGGTAGACATAGATTTCGGCTGCTTCGACCGCCCAGGCGGCGATCAGCATACCTTCGATCATGCGATGCGGGTCGGTTTCGATAAAGTAGCGGTCCTTGAAGGTGCCGGGCTCGCCCTCGTCGGCATTGACTGCGAGCAGCCGGGGCGCCGGTTCCTGGAGCACCAGCCGCCATTTCCGGCCGGTCGGAAACCCCGCGCCACCAAGCCCACGCAGGCCGGAATGCTCGAGAATTTGGATCAGGTCTTCGGGCTTGTGCTCCCCGGCCAGACAAGCCGCTAGAAGGCGATAGCCGCCGGCCGCGCGATAAGCGTCGAACCCGACAAATTCCGGGATCGCCGGATGCACATCGCCCACATCGACGGCGGCGGCGACATTGTCCACGGTGGCGTGCTCGTGCAACGCATGACCGATCGCGACGACCGGAGCGCGATCGCATCCACCCATGCACGGGGCGCGGACAACCCGGACCCCATCGCCGAGCCTGCCGCGCAGCCTCTCGAGCAACTGCACCGCGCCCGCGAGTTCGCAGCTGAGGCTATCGCAGACGCGCACGGTCAGCTGCGGCGGTGGCGCCTCGCCGTCCATGACGATGTCGAAATGGGCGTAGAACGAGGCGACCTCGTAGACCTCGACGAGCGCGAGCCGCATTTCCTCGGCGAGCGCCGCCAGATGACGCGCATGGAGGCAGCCGAAATGGTCCTGCAAGAGATGCAGGTGCTCGATCAGCAGGTCACGCCGGCGCTCGCGCTCGCCGAGCAGCGTTTGCACCTCTGCGAGCGCCGCCGGATCGACCTGCCGCCCTTTCGGGTGATCCGGCCCCCGACGGCGCCCCGAGCCAGGGTGGATGCGGCGGTCGTGTTTTGTTGCAAGAACCACAACCAGACCTCTTAGCCGTGCCCGTCATTGCGAGCGGAGCGAAGCAATCTCGACGAGATTGCCACAAACCGGCCCGAGATTGCTTCGTCGCCTGACGGCTCCTCGCAATGACGATGTATCGAGAGCCTAAACTGCCCCCTCGGTGTGCATCGCTGCGATCTTGTCCTTGTCGTAGCCGAGCCAGCCGAGGATCTCGTCGGTGTGTTCGCCGAGCAACGGCGAGCGCTTTACCTCGACCGGCGAGTCGGAGAGCTTGATCGGCGAGCCGACCTGGACGTAGCGGCCGCGCGTCGGATGGTCGACCTCGACCAGAAAGCCGCGCTCGTAGAGCGACTTGTCCTCGTAGATGTCCTTCATCGACAAGATCGGGCCGCACGGCACATCGACTTCGTTGAGCGCCGCCATGACCTCGAACTTGGTCTTTGTCATCGTCCATCTCTCGATGATCGAGAAGCATTCCGGGATCTTCTGCAAACGCGCCTGCGGCGTCGCATATCCCGGATCCGTGATCAGCTCCTCGCGGCCGCACAGCTTCATCAGCGGCTCCCAGCACGGCGGCTGGATGATGACGTAGACATAATCGTTGGGCCCTCCCGGAGCACAGCGCAGCGCAGCGCCCGGCTGGCCGCCGCCAGAGGCATTGCCGGCGCGCGGCACCGCATCGCCGAATTCCTTGTTCGGGTACTCGGTCAGCGGCCCCTTCATAATGCGTTGCTGGTCGCGCATCTTGACCCGGCAGAGGTTCAGCACCGCATCGGTCATCGCGACCTCGACCCGTTGGCCCTTGCCGGTACGCTCGCGCTGGTAGAGCGCGGCGAGAATGCCGGCGATCGTATGGACGCCGGTGCCGCTGTCGCCAATCTGTGCGCCGGTCACCGTCGGCGGGCCATCCTCCCAGCCGGTCGTGCTCGCCGCTCCACCCATACACTGCGCGACATTCTCATAGGCCTTGCAATCGACATAGGGGCCGGGGCCGAAGCCCTTGATCGAAGCATAGATCACCCGCGGGTTCAGTTCCTGAAAGCGCTCCCAGGTGAAGCCCTGCCGGTCGAGCACGCCGGGACCGAAATTCTCGACGATGATATCGCAGCGGCGGACCAATTCCTCGATGACCGCCTTGCCCTTCGGCGATTTCAGATTGACCGTGATGCTGCGCTTGTTCGAGTTCAGCATCGTGAAATAGAGGCTGTCGGCGCCCTTGACGTCCTGCAATTGGCCGCGTGTGATATCGCCACGCCCAGGCATTTCGACCTTGATCACATCGGCGCCCATCCATGCCAATAGCTGGGTCCCGGTCGGACCCGCCTGCACATGGCTCAGATCCAGAACCCGCACACCTTCAAGGGCTTTGGTCATCGTTTGCCTCACCTTTTATTCGTCATTCCCGCGGAAGCGGGAACCCAGGGGCCACCGCTCCGTCGCTCACTCCTGGGCCCCCGCTTTCGCGGGGGTGACGGTTTTTTTGCGGATGCCGGGGACCCGTTACTTCGTCGCCGGTCGTGTCGAGAAAATCGCCGTGCTGCTCAACATGCGCGGCGAGCCCAAGCGTGTGCTCGCGCGCTAGCCGCTCGGCGAGCTCAGGGTCGCGGCGTTCGAGCGCCTCGATGATCCGCATGTGATCTACGATCGAACGCGCCGCCCGGTTTTCCTGGTGGATCGTGATCTTGCGGATCGCGCGCATGTGGATGAACAGATTTTCCGTCATCTCGGCGAGCAGGGTGCAGCCGCTCATCTTGATGATCGCCTGATGAAAGGCGATGTTCGCATCCGAATATTCGGCGAGCCGCTCACCCCCCTCTTGTCCATGTGGGGCGCGGAACGCATCCATCAGCCGGCGCAGCTCGGCAATGTCCGCGTCGGTAGCGCGCTCGGCGGCGAGCCGTGCCGCCATGCTTTCGAGCGACGCCATGACCGTGATCATCTCGACGATCTCGCGCTTCGTCTTGCGCACGACGAAGATGCCGCGGCGCGGGCGGGTGCGGACAAAGCCTTCCTGCTCGAGCAGGGTCATCGCCTCGCGGATCGGCGTGCGGCTCACGCCGAGCCCTTCCGAGAGCCGCCGCTCGTCGAGCCGGATCTCCTCCGGACGGTCGTAGATGTCCATCGCGGTGATCGCCCGCTTCAGCGCGGCATACGCGAGGTCGCGGAAGTTGGATTGCGTCTCCAGACGCGGCACGTCGATGGTGGGGCTGGGACGCAGGCGGGTTTCGGGCATGACTCATGGTATATGGTATACCAGAATATGCCGCAATCGCTTTCGTAGGGCGCTTTAGCGGCCGGCCAGGTTGGGGGTCGGCTCGAGCGGCAATCCCGGATGGCCGGTCAATCTCTCGCCTTCCGCCTGCATCTCACGGGCTTTCTTCTTCACAGCCGGCAGAACCGAGGCGATTTTTTCCATGTCGAGATCGGCTGCGATCCCCGGGTAACCGGCGCGCTCGATCATGGCCCCCAATTTCCGGTTCTCGAATTGGTCAAGGACCCAGCCGAGGGGGTCCTCGACCAATGTCTTGTCCCAAAAAATGCGATGGTTTTTGTTGCGCGGGCCGTAGTGATAATGCGGCGCTTGCCAGAAACAGTCGAAAGCCAGGATCTCGGTTTCTTCGACGTACGAATTTTGCGTCGCCCCGCCGACATCCGCCAATACGTGGACGGCGAGGCCGCCATCTCCTCCTGCCTGCCGCCGCATCTCGAGCCCAAACCTGATATTCCCCGCCTCGAAGATGTCCGTGCCGCGATTGTGTTTGACCGTATTCCGCTTGGCGGCAAACAATTCCCGGGCGCAGGCTTCCACCTCAGGCAAAACGCGACCCGCCTCAGCGAGATCGGTCGCCGCAGCGATCTGCGGGTACCCGGCTCGCTCCAGCATCTTCGGAAGCTTCTTCTGCAGGGTTCTGACTGTCCAACCGATCGGATTGCCGTCGGCAATCGGATCCATTCTGTACAAGTGGTTCGAGTCACTTAGCGTTTCGGCCTCGTCACTCGGCGGATTGGGATTTTCCGGCCCGTAGACGTAGCTCTTCTCCAGGTCGAAGCAGTTGAACCGTAAGAGGGTCGTCTCTTTGCCGGCGACATCCGCCGTCACGGCGATCGAGACACCCTGATCGGCATGATCATGAATGTTGCCGTCCCACAATTCGTGTTTGACGACGAATGTCAGGGGAGCCGCTGCGAACCTCTGCGATGCTGGTGCCATATCCGGACACTCCTTTTTATGACCGCACAAAACCGGTCCGATTATCGCACGGCCATCCCTGAAGTCGAGACGAATGGTGGGTTGCGCGGCGGGCTACCCGCCTTACGGCCGCTCTCCGTCCGCCCTGCGCCGTCACCCGCTCATCACGTAGATATTGGCGCGCGTCTCGAAGAGAGGATCGGCCGAGGCTTCGATGCCATCGACCCCTGGGGTCGGATCAAAGATGATGTGTCGTTGCTCCGTGGCGTTGTTCGGAGTGACTTCCGGCAAACTGATTTCGCCGAAGGCGAGTTGACGGCGCGCCTCGGGCCAGCGGACCGTGGCATAGTCACGGTGTCACCGTCCTCGGCCAACTGTACGACGACGCGGAACCTGACGGGCTCCTTTGCAACTCGCTTCTTGATCTCGTCGAAGAGGAAGTTTGGACTGCACGCGGTGGCTTTGGCCTCTCGAGATATTCGTTGCCCGCGACCGGCAGCACCCGGTAGCGCCCGTAGCGGCTCGTGCCGTCCACATTGTGAACTTGAATGCGGAGCGCGGCGGCTCAGCCCTCCGGCATGCCGGCGAGGCGCATGCCGGCGATCTGGAGTTCGAGAACTTCCGGTGCCAGAAAGTGAGCGGCGTACGTGCGATAGCCGGCGATGGTTACCTTGGGGTCGATGGCAAGCAGTCGACTGAGTTCCGCGCGTGCCTGGTCGAGATCGCCGAGATACGCCAACGCGGCGACTTTGAGCCGCAGCGCCGAGGCAAGGCGCGGCTGGTCGTGCAAGGCGCGATCGGCCCATTCGGCTGCTTGATCGAAGCGTCGCGCGCCGAGATGAGCGACAGCGTTCGTAAAGGCGTAGAAAAAGGTAAACGGATCGAACGGGCTCAAACGGCGCGCTCGTTCGATGGCCTCGATCGCCGCCTCGGGCTGGTTGCGCGACGCGTGGATATTCCCTCTGGCCATCCAGGCGTGAGCCGCGTTTGGGTTGAGCGCCAGGGCGCGATCAAGAGCCGCCGCAGCCATCGCCGTCTCGCCGGCCAGCCGAAACAGCGTCATCGCAGCCTGCCAAATTGTTTCGGCGTCATCGCGCTCGGTTTCGAGCGCCTGTCGCGCCAGCCGGCAGGCTTCGCCGACGTCGGCGGCGGACAGCGCTCCCCACCCCTGAACCCGCTGCATCCACCGACAGACGCTGACCATCGCCGCCGCCGCCGCGTAGGACGGATCGATCGCCAACGCCTGCCGCGCGAGGGCGACGGCCTCGGCAAGGCCTTCTTCGGTATAACGGTAGGATTGCGCCAATGCGCGCAGATAGAGGTCGTAGGCGGTGAGGTTCGCTGCCGGCTTGCGGCTGGCGCGTTCGATCTCGGATTGGCGCAATTTTGGTTCGATCGAGCCGGCGACATTGGACGCGACCTGATCTTGCAGATCGAAAATGTCGTCGAGCGCGCCGTCGAAGCGATCGGCCCAGATGTGCGCCCCGGTCGCCGTATCGATCAATTGCCCGGTGATGCGCACCCGGTTGGCGGCTTTGCGCACGCTGCCTTCGAGCACGTAGCGCACCCCCAACTCCTGCGCTATCTGCTTCACGTCGACCGGCTTGCCCTTGTAGGTGAAGGCGGAGTTGCGGGCGATGACAAAGAGCCACGGCAGCCGCGCGATCGCCGTCGTGATCTCCTCGACCATGCCGTCGACGAAATACTCCTGCTCGGCGTCGCCGGTCATGTTCTGAAACGGCAAGACCACGAGCGACGGTTTGTCGGGGAGCGGCGGCGGAACTGTCGCCGGCTGCACCGCGCGGGACGGCGCACCGAGGGCGACAGCATAGGTGCGCACGGGTCTTGCGATGTTCTTGACCTGCTGCTCGCCGAGATCGTCGAAGGTGAGGTCGAGGCGGTCGCGCACCTGCTCGTGCGCCGCGGCACTGAGGCAGATCCCGCCCGGCTCGGCCAGCGCTTCGAGCCGGGCGGCA
>Ga0306923_10000235_pt1 | contig 41350 bp, 33 predicted proteins | sample sta12Can44000108_FD_203841 | JGI IMG/M metagenome (GOLD analysis project Ga0306923, IMG submission 203841) | Lab enrichment of tropical soil microbial communities from Luquillo Experimental Forest, Puerto Rico - statanox.12C.anox.44.000.108 (v2)... | ecosystem: Environmental > Terrestrial >... | reverse complement strand
CAGTGCGCAGCCGCAATCGTTGCATCCCGCAAGCGCGTCGCGTCTTGGCCGTAGACGACCGATTCAATTTCCGAGCGGTTGATCCCGATGTCCCTGAGCGAGCGATCGTCGAGGCCGTGAAGCTCATAGACCGCCGCCCGGCGTTCGCGACGCTTCGCGTAGGCGCGCCACCAGTTGCCGAGCAACCCCGTTACCCGCTCGGCGAGCACTCTCAACGTGGTCGCTGCGGCACGCCCCACAGCTCGCAACACCGTGAGCGCGCCCACGAATAGATGCCGCAGCGTCTGGCCGCGGGCCGTTTGAGCGCGGAGCAGGATGTTTCGGTGCAGCTCCTCCCACTGCTCAAGTGTCAGCCTGTGGTAATCGACTTCGGTCGGGTCGGGTTCGCGCATGGCTATTCTCCTCAATCATCATCCTGCGAGGAGCTTTACGCGGGGACCTATATCGCGTAAAATGAATAATAATGATGTTGACCATCTCAGGATGAGAACATGGACCTGACCGACCTACATATTTTCCGCTCGGTGGTGCAGGCCGGAGGCATCACGCGCGCCGCGGAAAAGCTCAACCGCGTCCAATCCAACGTCACCACACGGGTGCGCCAGCTCGAGACCGAGCTCGGCGTCGAGCTGTTCCTGCGCGAGGGCAAGCGGCTGCACCTCTCATCCGCTGGCAAGCTGCTGCTCGACTACGCCGATCGCCTGCTGGACCTCGCTGAAGAAGCGCGCGAGGCGGTGCACGACGCCAAGCCACGCGGCCTTCTGCGGCTTGGTACCGGCGAAAGCACCGCGGCGATGCGATTGCCGGTGCCCATGAACGAATACCTGCGCCGCTATCCGGACGTCACGCTCGAGCTGCGCACCGGCAACACCCGCGAGCTTGCCGGACTTGTCCTCACCGGCGAGCTCGATGCCGCTTTGCTGTCAGAGCCGGTCGCCGAGGCGCCATTTGAGAAAATACCGATCTATGAGGAAGCGATGGTGATCGTGGCCGGGCCCGGTCATCCTCCGATCAAATCCCCTGGGGACGTCAAGCGGCAAACGGTGCTGGCGTTTGAGCCGGGTTGTGCGTACCGCAAGCGGCTCGAGGACTGGTTTGCTCATCATGGCGAGATGCCCGATCGAATCATCGAGATCTCGTCCTACCACGCGATCCTCGGATGCGCGGTTGCGGGAATGGGAATCGCAATGGTGCCGCGCATTGTGCTCACGACATTCCCTGAGGCCAAGCTGCTGAGCGTGCATTCGTTGCCGCCCGAGCTCGAGCGAAGTCAAACTATCCTGATTTGGCGCAAAGGCACGATCTCGCCCAAGGTGCGTACGCTGACTGAGGTGCTGCTGGAGCACTCGGACCTGCAGAAGAAGCGGCGCGGAACGCGAAAGAACGGGCACGCCCTCGCGTCCAGCAACGGCCGCGCGCGTTCGTAGCGCCGACCCGAGTAGCAGTCAGCCTGCGCTCAAATGGTCTGATTGTATTCGCCGACTTCGGGATGAGTGCGCAGCACGGCGTCGAGCGCCTTGAACATGTCGCGCATGCGCGCTTCCGAAACCGGGCTTTCCACCACCACCACCAGCTCCGGCTTGTTGGAGGAGGCGCGCACGAGGCCCCAGCTACCGTCTTTGACGGTGACGCGCACGCCATTGACGGTGACGAGATCCCGGATCGCCTGGCCCGCAACCGGCTCGCCCTTGTTCTTCACGGCTTCAAAATGTTTCACGACCTCGTCGACGACCCGATATTTGATCTCGTCGTCGCAATGCGGCGCCATGGTGGGAGAGGACCAGGTCTTCGGCAGGGCGTTCTTGAGATCGGCCATGCTCTTTCCCGGGTTGCGATCGAGCATGTCGCAAACCGCGAGCGCGAAGATGAGACCGTCGTCATAGCCGCGGCCAAGCGGTTTGTTGAAGAAGAAATGGCCGGATTTCTCGAATCCGGCAACTGCCCCGATCTCGTTGACCCGGCGCTTCATGTAGGAATGGCCGGTCTTCCAATAATCGGTTTTGGCGCCGTTCGCCCGCAGCACGGGGTCGGTCATGAATAGCCCGGTCGACTTCACGTCGGCGACGAAGGTGGCGCCGTGCTGTTGCGAGGAAATATCCCGCGCCAGCATCACGCCGACCTTGTCCGCGAAGATTTCCTCGCCTTCGTTATCGACCACGCCGCAGCGATCGCCGTCGCCGTCGAAGCCGAGCGCCACATCGGCCTGCGCGCGCAATACCTCGTCGCGCATGGCGTGCAGCATTTTCATGTCTTCGGTGTTGGGATTGTACTTGGGGAAGGTGTGGTCGAGCTCGCAGTCGAGCGGCACCACCGTGCAGCCGATCGCCTCGAGCACGCGCGGTGCGAAGGCGCCGGCGGTGCCGTTGCCGCAGGCGCATACGATTTTGGGGCGGCGTTTGAGCTTCGGCCGGTTGGTGAGGTCGGCGATGTAGCGGGCCGGAAAATTTTCCACGAACGCGTAAGAACCGCCGCCGCGCTCATCGAAGCGGGCGTTGAGCACGATATCCTTGAGCCGCGTCATCTCGTCGGGGCCAAAGGTGAGCGGCCGATCAACGCCCATCTTCACGCCGGTCCAGCCGTTCTCGTTGTGCGAGGCGGTCACCATCGCCACGCACGGCACGTCGAGCTCGAACTGCGCAAAGTACGCCATCGGCGTGAGCGCCAGCCCGATATCATGCACCTCGCAGCCCGCCGCCATGAGCCCGGAGATCAACGCCGTCTTCACCGATGCCGAGTAGGCGCGAAAATCGTGGCCGGTGACGATACGCGGCTCGACCCCGAGCTCGCGGATCAGCGTGCCGAGCCCGAGCCCCAGCGCCTGCACCCCCATGAGGTTGATCTCTTTCCCCAAAAACCAGCGCGCGTCGTATTCGCGAAAACCGGTGACTTTGACCAGCGGCTCCGATTCATAGGCATAGGTGTTGGGGCTAAGCGCGGACTTCGGCTTGGGAAACATCGTCAGTCCCTAACCACGAGCGGCATGGAATTGTTCCGAGCAGATAGCCCAGCGCAGGCCGCCGGAAAAGCGGGATAACGGCGGTCTGCTCGCGCTCAGCGATGGTCGGCTATGACAGCGGTCGTGGCCCACTCAGGTGCCGCAGAGGCAGCGGCGTTACCCTCCACGACCGCGCGCCAGCGCGCCGGACTTGTCATCATCGAAGCAAGCCAGCCGTAGATCAGGAGCACAATGGCCGGCTTGAGGACTGCGTCGGTTTGCAGGTCGAAGTCGAAGCCCAGAAGCAGCACGGCGAAGATCAGGGGCCAGCCGCGCGCGTCGTTCCGCACCAGCATGTTGCCAGCGAGAATGGCGAGCGCCGGCGTGAGCACGATGAACGACAGGAATTCGTTGCGTGGGCCGAACAACGTGATGTAGCAGCCGGACAACACCAGCACCGCGAGTGCCAGGCTGCGTGGGCTGCCATCACGCCTGACGCGCCACGCCAGGAGGAACGTCGCAAGTGCCGCCGCGAGTCGAATTGTCAGCGCGGGGATTGCCGATAATTGCAGGCCCAGCCCACGCAGCATTGTCGCGAAATCCGCCTGGTACGGCCATGCCTCCGGCTGCGCGGTTGCGATGTGCCAAAGCTTCAGGCCCATGGCGCGGTACTGCTCGGCGAGATAGCTCCAGTCCAGGAAGGCGAACGGCAGCAGCACGACGGCGGCCACTGCACCGATCAGCAGCCAGCGCATTTCTCGCACCAGCGCCCCGCACAGCAGAATCATCACGATAGCGAGCGGCTTCATCGCAAGCGCGAGGAACAGCCAAAACGCGGCCATGCGCCAACGGCAGGCAGCCATGGCGGCACCGGTGGCGATCATCGCCGCGGTCATCGGCACCTGCGCCTGGATGCCTTTGAAGTTGAACCATGCAGCCGGAATGTTGACGAGCAGCGGAATGCCGGTGAGCGCGACTGCATCGCTGCTCCGCCAGTCCTTCGGTGCAAGCGCGAGCGAGAGCCTTGTGCACGCCCAGGTGAAGAATAGCGCGGCAATAGCCAGCGCGAGCAGCGCCGCCCCAACGCGGTCGACCCAGGTGAACGGGACGTAGATGAGCAATGTGAGCGGAAAATAGAGAAAATCGCCCAGCGTCGTTGGATCGTAGACCTGCTGGCCCGACCGCAATCGCTGCGCGGCGTCGAGATAGGCGGCAAACGTCGACGAGAAGCGCCGGGGATGCACGCGCGCAAGCGCAACCGCGATGAAAATCCCCCAGCCGACCCAGCCGATCCACGGGCGGCGCCGAAACAGCGTGACGATCGCGTCACCCGCAGCCTTTATCGCTTGCAGCATCGCATGCACTCGTCGGCAGTGCGCCCAAAGAGGAACGCCAGTGTCCCGATTCCGAAGTTCGCAAACACCCTTGCCGCCCGATCGTGCGAACTTCGGGTTCGCGGCACTGGGAGTCCTGCACGTGATTGCGTGCCGGCGTCAATTCTGCTGCCAGCTAACGCGCGCGCGCCTTGGCGCGCCGTGTCGCGACCGCCACGAGAGGATCGTCGGGCCAGGGGTGGCGCGGATAGCGGCCTTTCATCTCGGCTTTGACCGCGGCGTAGCTGCCGCGCCAGAATCCCGGCAGGTCGCGCGTGACCTGTACCGGACGATGTGCCGGCGATAGCAGCTCGACGACAAGAGGCACCCGCCCTGCGGCAATGGTGGGATGGCGGTCGAGCCCGAACAGCTCCTGGACGCGAATCGAAAGCTTGGGCCCGTCTTCCCCTGCATAATCGACCGCGACGACCGAGCCCGACGGCGAGGTGAAATGCGTGGGCGCCTCGGCCTCGAGTCGGCGGCGCAATGGCCACGGCAGCATACTCTCGAGAAGCTGGGTAAATTCATCGGCCGTGAACTTGGCAAGCGCGCTCTTGCCGACCAACGCGGGCGCGAGCCAATCCGCGGCGGTTGCGGCGAGCGCGGCGTCGGAGAGGTCGGGCCACTCCTCCCCTTCCGCGCGGCGCAGAAACATCACCCGGTCGCGCCACTGTCGGAGCGCCTTGGTCCATGGCAGCCGATCAATGCCGAGTCGCGCGATTTCCGCCGCAAGTATGCGGGCGGCGGCATCGTCGGGCACAACCGTCACCGGCTGCTCGGCGAGCGCAATCGCGCCGAGGCGGCGCAGGCGTCGTGCGCGCAGGCTCGCGCTTCCTTCGTCGAAGACAATTTCTTCGCGGCTTTCGATGCGGTCGGCAAATTGCGCCTCGATTTCCGCAAGCGACAACCGTGCTGCCAGCACGATGCGAGCCTGTGCGGCGCTGCCGGTGATCTCGGCGACCGCTAAGAACGGCTCCCGCGATAGCGCCGATACGGGATCAATCGCGGCGCCGCGGCCGTTGGCCAGCAAAAAGCCGCCCTGCGCGCCGCGGTTTTTCGCGATCCGCCCCGGATAGGCGAGCGCAAGCAGCGAGCCGACCGAGCGCTCTCCGCTCGATTCGGGACGCTTCTCGCTCCCGACCGTCTGTGCGGTTGCGATTTGCGCCCATCGTTTCGCCATGGCGCGGGCATCCTGCGCACGACGTGAGCGATCGCGCCGGAATTCATCGAGCCGATGGCGCAGATCGACGTCCTTGCCGCCGAGCGCCGGCTCCGTGAGCACGACCGCGATCGTCGCAGCAAGCTCGGCGGCCCCGTGCCGCGCGGCATCCAGCACCATGCGCGCGAGCCGTGGCGGCAAAGGCAGACTTCGCAGCGCCCTGCCCGCATCCGTGATGCGGCGTTGGGCATCGACTGCGCCGAGTTCGCCGAGCAAGCGCCGCGCTTGCGCCAACGCCGCGGCCGGCGGTGGGTCGAGAAACGCGAGCGAGCTGGGGTCGCTCACGCCCCAATACGCGAGATCGAGGAGGAAACCGCTGAGATCGGCAGCAAGGATCTCGGGTTTGTTGGCGGCGGCCAGCGATGCGGTCTGCGGCTCGTCCCAGAGCCGGTAGCAAATGCCCGGCTCGGTGCGCCCGGCGCGACCGCGCCGCTGGTCTGCCGAGGCGCGCGACACGCGGACGGTCTCGAGCCGCGTTAGCCCCACGTCCGGCTCATAATGCGGCATCCGCGCAAGGCCGGCATCGATCACCACCCGTACGCCTTCGATGGTGAGCGAGGTTTCCGCGATCGAGGTCGCGAGCACCACTTTGCGGCGCGGCGGTGGCGCCGGCAGGATGGCGCGGTCCTGGACCTCCGCTTCCAGCGCACCGTAGAGCGGCACGATGTCGAGCATGGGATCGCGCAGGTGCTCGAGCATCAGCGTCTCGACACGGCGGATCTCGGCGGCACCAGGCAGGAATACCAGGAGGGAGCCGGCATCCGCACGCAGGCTGCGCAGGACCGCATCGGCCACTTGCCGTTCGATAGGCTGGCGTTGCTCGCGGCCGAGATAGCGCGTCTCGACCGGAAACGCCCGGCCGCCGCTCTCGATGACCGGAGCAAGCCCGAGCAACGCCGCAATCCGGGCGCCGTCGAGCGTCGCCGACATGACCAGGAGCTTGAGATCCTCGCGCAGGCCGCGCTGCACGTCGTAGGCGAGCGCCAAACCGAGATCGGCGTCGAGCGAGCGCTCGTGAAATTCATCGAAGAGAACCGCACCGACGTCGCTCAGCGCGGGGTCATTGAGAATGCGCCGGGTAAACACCCCTTCGGTCACCACTTCGATGCGGGTCGCGGGCGAGATTTTCGCATCGAAGCGAACGCGATAGCCGACCGTTGCGCCTACCGGCTCACTCAGGGTGGCTGCCATGCGCGCCGCCGCCGCCCGGGCGGCGAGCCGGCGCGGTTCCAGGACGATGATCCTCTTGCCTTGGGCCCAGGGCTCCCGGGCGAGCACCAGCGGCACCCGGGTGGTTTTGCCGGCGCCGGGCGGCGCAACCAGGACCACGGCGCGGTTCGCCCGCAATGCCTCGGCAAGCTCCGGCACGACCGGATCGATCGGAAGCGGTTCGCTGAAATCCATCGCCACCCGGCTCTATCGTCGCGAGTTCCGAGGCCACTGTGCGCCGGCAAAGACGCGCCGTCGTCACTATATGCGAGGCAACCCTGCCAGCGAAAAGGAGAGCGTGAATAGCGCCGCCGAATCGGTGGCGGACGTCTGTTCGAGGTGTTAAGTCCGGCCGATGCCTGCCAAGACCAGCACAGTCAGCGCCCAGCAGCCCGCGCCCGCCGCGGGTCGCGCCGCGATGAAGGGCGATCACGTCTTCCTGGTCGATGGCTCCTCCTACATTTTCCGCGCCTATCACGCGCTGCCGCCGCTCAACCGCAAGTCGGACGGGCTGCAGGTCAATGCCGTGCTCGGCTTCTGCAACATGCTCTGGAAGCTGATGCGCGAGATGAACCCGGAGGAGCGACCGACCCATCTCGCGGTGGTCTTCGACAAGTCGGAGCGGACGTTCCGCAGCGAAATGTATTCCAGCTACAAGGCGAACCGCACCGAGCCGCCGGACGATTTGCGCCCGCAGTTTCCCTTCATCCGCGAGGCGGTGCGCGCCTTCGACATTCCGTGCCTGGAGCAGGACGGCTTCGAAGCGGACGACCTTATCGCCACGTACGTTCGCGAGGCCTGCGAGGCGGGGGCAAGCGCGACCATCGTCGCTTCCGACAAGGATCTGATGCAGCTCGTGAACGACTGCGTCGTCATGTACGACACCATGAAAGACCGCAGGATCGGCATCCCGGAAGTGATCGAGAAATTCGGGGTGCCGCCCGAAAAGGTCATCGAGGTGCAGGCGCTGATCGGCGATTCCACCGACAACATCCCGGGCGTTCCCGGGATCGGCGTGAAAACCGCCGCGCAACTGATCGGCGAGTACGGCGATCTGGAAACGCTGCTCACGCGTGCCGGCGAGATCAAGCAGGAGAAGCGTCGCCAGGCGCTGATCGAGAACGCGGACAAGGCGCGGCTCTCGAAGAAGCTGGTCACGCTCGACTCGCGTGTGAAGCTCGATGTGCCGCTTGCCGAGCTTGCCGTGCACGAGCCGGACTACAAGCGGCTGGTCGCATTCCTCAAGGCGATGGAGTTCGTCACGCTGACCCGGCGCGTTGCCGAGTTTGCCGAAATCGACGCGGGCGCGATCGAGCCGCATGACAAGCTCAAGGCCGGCGGCGTCGGATTGGCGCCTCCATCGCCCGCCGCCTCCTCAACCACGAAAAGGGAAACACCGGGGCCGATCCGAGGAGGGCGGCAGCAGCCGGGCAAGGCGGAGGCTCACACGCTTACGCCGCAGGCGTTGGTCGCTGCGCGCACTGAAGCCGCGCGCAAGGCCCGGTTTGACCGCTCGCGCTACGAGATCGTGCGCAGCCTCGAGCGGCTCAATGCCTGGATCACACGCGCGCGCGAGCTCGGCGCCGTCGCGATCGACACCGAGACCAACAGCCTCGACCCGATGCAGGCGGCGTTGTGCGGGTTCTCGCTGGCGCTTAGTCCGAACGAGGCCTGCTATGTCCCGCTCGGCCACCGCAAAGGCGGCGGCAACGGCGGCCTGTTCCCGGGCGAGATCGTTGCCGACCAGATCGATGAGGCGGCGGCGCTCGCTGCCATCAAACCGCTGCTCGAGGACGCGAGTGTCCTCAAGATCGGCCAAAACCTCAAGTTCGACCTGCAGATCTTTGCGCTACGCGGCATCGAGCTCGCACCGCATGACGACACGATGCTGATGTCCTACGTGCTCGACGCCGGCCGCTCCGATCACGGCGTCGATCCGCTGGCCAAACGCTATTTCGATCACAGCACGATCGACTACAACGAAGTCACCGGATCTGGCCGATCCAAGCTGACGTTCGACTGCGTGGACATCGGCAAGGCGGCGGAATATGCCGCCGAGGACGCCGACGCGGCGCTGCGGCTCTGGCACGTGCTCAAGCCGCGGCTTGTCGCCGAGCATGTGAGCAGCGTCTATGAGACGCTGGAGCGGCCGCTGGTGGCGGTGCTCGCGCACATGGAACGGCGCGGGATATCCATCGATCGCGACGCGCTGGCGCAGCTGTCGCAAGAATTCGGCCGCAAGGCGGTGGCGCTGGAAAGCGAGATCCAGGCGGTCGCCGGGGAACCGCTCAACCCGGGGAGCACCAAACAGCTTGCCGAGATCCTGTTCGGCAAGCTCGGCTTGCCCGGCGGAATCAAGACCAAGACCGGCGCATGGTCGACCGGCGCGCGCACGTTGGAGGATCTCGCCGAACAGGGCCATGAGCTGCCGCGCAAGATCCTGGAGTGGCGGCAGGTCGCGAAACTGCGCTCGACCTACACCGATGCGCTGCCGGGCTACGTCAATCCGAAGACCCAGCGCGTTCACACCTGCTACTCGCTCGCCTCGACCACCACCGGCCGCCTCTCCTCCTCCGAGCCGAACCTGCAGAATATTCCGATCCGCAGCGAGGAAGGCCGCAAGATCAGGCGAGCGTTCATCGCGAGCCCGGGCCACAAGCTCGTCTCCGCCGATTACTCGCAAATCGAGCTGCGGCTGCTCGCCGAGATTGCCGACATCGCGCCGCTCAAGAAAGCGTTCCGCGAGGAGTTCGACATTCACGCCATGACGGCGTCGGAAATGTTCGGTGTACCGGTCAAGGGCATGCCGGGAGAAATCCGTCGGCGCGCCAAGGCAATCAATTTCGGCATCATCTATGGCATTTCCGCCTTCGGATTGGCCAACCAGCTCGGCATCGAACGGGAAGAAGCCGGCGCCTATATCAGGAAATATTTCGAGCGCTTCCCCGGCATCCGCGACTTCATGGAGGAAAGCAAGGCGTTCGCGAAAAAGAACGGCTACGTGCTCACACTGTTCGGCCGCAAATGCCACTATCCGGATATCGTCAACTCGAATGCCTCGATCCGCGCCTTCAACGAGCGCGCGGCGGTCAACGCGCGGCTGCAAGGCACCGCCGCCGACATCATCCGCCGCGCCATGGTGCGCATGGATGCCGAGCTCGCGAGGCGCAAACTCGCGGCGCAGATGCTGCTGCAGGTGCACGACGAGCTGGTGTTCGAGGTGCCGGACACGGAGGTGGAAAAGACGCTGCCGGTAATCAAGAAGGTGATGGAGGATGCACCGCTGCCCGCACTCTCGCTGTCTGTGCCGCTCGCGGTCGAAGCGCGCGCTGCCGACAATTGGGATGACGCGCATTGAGTCGCCAACGCCACATGCCCGTTCCACAGGCGTGACGTGCCGGTAAATGCGGCGAACGCTCCTCGCTCTTCTTGCTCCATTCCTGTTGTTCGCGCCCGACGCGACCCATGCCGCCGCCGCGCTCGACGGCGCGAGCCTGCAGTGGCCGTGGGCGCTGCCGTTCCTCGGCATCCTGCTCACCATCGCCACCGGCCCGCTGCTGTTTCAAAAAGTCTGGCACCGGCATTACGGCAAGCTCGCGTTCGCCTGGAGCATCGCGACGCTAGCGCCGCTCGCCGCGATCCACGGCGCGAATACGGCGCTGGCCGCCTTCGTGCATGCGATGCTCGCGGAATATTCGAGCTTCATCGTTCTTCTGTTCGCACTTTACGTGGTGGCCGGCGGGATCCTGATCAGGGCAAATCTGCGCGGCACGCCCCTCGTCAACACTGCAATTCTCGCCTTCGGCACCGCGATCGCCAGCGTGGTCGGCACCACCGGCGCCGCCATGATCCTGATCCGGCCGCTGCTTGCCGCCAACGCCGCGCGCCTCAACAACGCCCACGTGTTTGTGTTCTTTATCTTTCTCGTCGCCAATATCGGCGGCGCGCTGTCGCCGCTCGGCGATCCGCCGCTGTTCCTGGGGTTTCTGCACGGCATCGACTTCTTCTGGACGACGCGGAATCTCTGGTTCGAGACCGCAGTCGTAGCGGGCGTGGTCCTCGCGATCTTTGTCGCCATCGATATCCGGTACTACCGCACGGACCGTCTCGTCACGACCGTCGGCGAAGCGCGGTTGCCGGTGCGGTTTGCCGTGAGCGGCGGCATTAATCTGCTGCTCATCGCCAGCATCATAGTCGTCATCTTGGCCGCGGCGACGTGGAAGCCGGGTATCAGTTTCGAGGTCTATGGCACCGAGCTCGAACTGCAGAACGTGACGCGCGACGCCGCGTTGCTGGTCATTGCGTTCCTCTCCCTTACGCTCACGCCCAACGAACATCGCGAGGCAAACGGCTTCACCTGGGAACCGATCGCCGAGGTGGCGATCCTATTCGCCGGCATCTTTACTTGCATCATTCCGGTGCTCGCCGTGCTCGAGGCGGGCAAGGAGGGCGCGTTTTCCTGGCTCTTGGCGGCTCTCACCACCGACCAGGGGCAACCGCGCGAGATCGCCTATTTCTGGGTGACGGGTGTGCTTTCAGCATTTCTCGACAACGCGCCCACCTATCTCGTGCTCTTCGAGCTCACCGGCGGCGATGCGCGCGAGCTGATGGGCCCGCTCGCCGGAACGCTGGCGGCGATCTCCATGGGATCCGTCTACATGGGCGCCATGACCTATATCGGCAACGCACCGAACTTCATGGTCTACGCGATCGCCACCGAGCGCGGCGTGAAGATGCCGAGCTTCTTCGGCTATATGCTGTGGTCGGGGGCGGCGTTGCTGCCGGTCTGGGTGCTCCTCACCATTCTCGTCGTCCTGCGGGCTTGAGCGACGCGAACCCCGCGCGCAGCGGCGCATTCGCGCGCAGCCTCTGCTTGACAGGACTCGACGACGCGCCACCTTAGCTTGATACGTCGGCGATGATTCCATCCGCAAGCGAAAGCGCGCAGGTGAGGCCCGGCGATTCGATGCCGAACAGATGCACCATCCGATCGAGCCCGTGTTGTGGCGGAGCATCGATCAGAAAGTCCGCCGCCGTTTCGCCCGCACCGGTCAGCTTCGGTCTGATCCCTGCATAGTCCGGGACGAGCGAATTGTCCGGCAGCCGGGGCCAGTACTCGCGGATGTATTGGTAGAAGGCCGTCGCGCGCGTGCTGTCGACGTCATAGTTCTCGCGCTCAATCCATTCGACGTCCGGGCCAAAGCGCATGCGGCCAGCGAGATCGAGCGTCACATGCACGCCAAGCCCGCCCGGCACCGGTACGGGATAGATCAATCGGGAAAACACGGGACGGCCGCTGTAGCCGAAGTAATTGCCCTTGGCGAGCACGAGCCGCGGCACACGCTCGCGCGGATAACCCTCGGTCGCGCGCGCAAGCGCCTGGGCGCCAAGGCCCGCGCAATTGACCACCGCATCGAAACGCAGCCACTCGCGCTCGCTGCCACCGATGACAGCCTCCCATCCGCCGCCCGCGGGGCGTAGCCGTTCGATCGGCGTGTTGAACGCGATCATGCCGCCGCGATCCTCGAAGTCGCCGCGCAGCGCCAGCATGAAGCGATGGCTGTCGACCACGCCGGTTTCCGGCGAATGCAACGCCGCGACGCAGGCAAGCTCCGGTTCGAGCTTCATCGCGGCGGCCGCATCGATGATCACGACGCCTTCGACCTCGTTGATCTGTGCCTGCTTGAGGATCGCCTCGAGCCGTTCGATCTGGCTCGCTTGCGTCGCCACCACGAGCTTGCCGCACTTGCGATGCGGTACCCCATGCGATCGACAGAACTCGTACAGCATGCGGCGGCCGCGCGGGCAGTGGTACGCGCGCCGCGATCCGGTTGGATAGTAGAGGCCCGCGTGAATCACCTCGCTGTTGCGCGAGGAAACGCCGCTGCCGATGCCAGATGTTGCCTCCGCGATCACGACGTCATGGCCGGCAATCGCCGCGGCGCGCGCGACCGCGAGCCCGATCACGCCCGCGCCGATCACCAGGATCTGCATCGCCCTGCCTGCCCTGCCCCGCCCGGCTCAGCCCCCGACCGGTAAGCCGACGTAGTTTTCCGCAAGCGAGCGCGCGGCTGCCTCCGAGCTCGTCACATAATCGAGCTCGGCGAGCTGGCGTTTGCGGTCGAACGTGTTGTGGCTGGGATCGAGATGAAACAGCTGAGTCATCCACCAGGAGAAGCGCTGCGCCTTCCACACCCGCCGCAGACACGTCGCAGAATAGCGGTCCAGCGAATCGTTGCGGCCGGTGCGATAGAACTCGACGAGCGCGCGCGACAGAACGAGCACGTCCGCCAAGGCGAGGTTCATGCCTTTCGCTCCAGTCGGCGGCTGAATATGGGCGGAATCGCCGGCGAGAAACAGCCGCCCGTATTGCATCGGCTCGACCACGAAGCTGCGCGTCGCGGTGATGCCTTTCTGCAGCATGGCACCTTCGAGGAGCCGGCGCGTGCCGCCGAGCCGCGTATGCAGCTCCTGCCAGATGCGCGCGTCCGGCCAGTTCTCGATCTCGTCGTCGGGCGCACACTGCACGTAAAGCCGGGCCAGGGTCGGCGAGCGCATGGTGTAGAGGGCAAAGCCGCGATCATGATAGGCATAGATCAGCTCGCTCTCGGGCGGCGGCGAGTCCGCCAGGATGCCGACCCAGCCGAATGGATATTCGCGGTCGTGCACGGTGAGCACGCTAGCCGGAATGCTCGGCCGACAGATCCCATGAAAGCCGTCGCAGCCGCCGATGAAGTCACAGGCGAGTTCCTGCGCCCGGCCTTGGTGACTGAAGCGGACCTTGGGTTTGGCGCCGGTGAAGTCGTGCACGCTGACATCGCCGACCTCGAACAGGATCTGCCCACCATCGGCAAGCCTGCACGCCACCAGATCTTTGATGACCTCCTGCTGGCCGTAGATCGTGACGCCTTTGCCGACCAGCTTGCGAAAATCGATGTAGTGCAGCGCCCCGTTGAAGCAGAAATAGATGCCGTTGTGGAACATCGCCTCCCGCTGCATCCGTTCCCCGACACCGGTCTCGATCAGGAGATCGCTCGCCCATTGCTCGATGAGCCCGGCGCGGATGCGGCTCTCGATGTATTCGCGGTTGCGGTTCTCCAGAATCACCGACTCGATGCCCTCCCGATGCAGGAGATGCGAGAGCATCAATCCGGCCGGTCCCGCGCCGATAATTCCGACCTGCGTGCGCATGAACTTTCCTTGGGAAGCCTTGTATCAGCGGCCGCTGCTATGCCAGCGCCGCCTTGAGGTCGTCGATGAGGTCGTCCGCATCCTCGATCCCTACCGAGAGCCGCACCAAGGTATCACTGATGCCCAGGGTCGCGCGCACATCGGCAGGCACCGAGCCATGCGTCATGAGCGCCGGGTGCTCGATCAGGCTTTCCACCCCGCCCAGGCTTTCCGCGAGCGCAAACAGCCGGCACCGTTCGAGAAAGCGGCGCGCGTCGTCGAGCGTGCCGTGGAGCTCCGCCGCGATCATGCCGCCAAATCCGCGCATCTGCTTCACCGCGAGCGCATGCTGGGGATGGCTCGATAGTCCAGGATAAAATACGCGGCGCACCTTCGGGTGCCGCTCGAGCCAAGCGGCGATTTTCAGCGCTGATGCGCAATGGCGTCCATACGCAGTGCAAGTGTTTTCAGTCCGCGTAGTGCCAAGAACGAATCGAACGGACCCTGAATGGCGCCGACCGCGTTCTGCAGAAATCCTAATTGGTCGCGCAACGCGGCGTTTTCGCCGACCACCGCCACCCCGCCAATCATATCAGAATGGCCGTTGAGATATTTGGTGGTGGAATGCACCACGAGGTCGAAGCCGTATTCCAGCGGCCGCTGGATATAGGGGCTGGCGAAGGTGTTGTCGGCGCCGGCCCAGATGCCGCGCCGCTTTGCCATTGCCGCGACCCGCTCGAGATCGACGAGCTTGAGCAGCGGATTGGTCGGCGTCTCGATCCAGATGAGCCGCGTGTTCGGCCGGATCGCTGCTTCCAGCGCGCCGGCATCGGTGAGATCGAGCTGGGTGATTTCGAGGCCCATCGAGCGCTCGCGCACACGGTGGAACAAGCGGCGAGATCCGCCGTAGAGATCGTCCACGGCAATGACGTGCGAGCCGTGGTCGAGACACTCGAGCGTGGTGGCGATCGCGGCAATGCCGGACGCGAACGCGAACGCCGCGCTGCCGCCCTCGAGATCGGCGATGCAGCGTTCGATCGCCATGCGCGTGGGATTCTTCGTGCGCGCGTAGTCGTAGCCCTTGTGCACGCCCGGGCTTTGCTGGACGTAGGTGGACGTGGTGTAGATCGGCATCATCACCGCGCCGGTGGTTGGATCTGGCTCCTGGCCCGCGTGTACGCAGCGCGTGGCAAAGTCGAGCTGATTTGTTTCACGCATTCCCGGTCTCCGACACGCTGGTGTCCCGATTCCGAAGTTCGTACGCCCTTGCGGCAGTCTCGAATGCGAACTTCGGGTTCGCGGCACTAGGGCTATGGCGTGATCCTGAAGTAATTGATGAGATCGAGGCGCGTGGCGACACCGAGGAATTGATCGCCATCCATCACGATCGCGACGTAATCCTTGCGGAACAACGGCACCAGATCGGCAATGGGAGCGTCGGCAGAAATCGTCTCAAGCCGCGTCGCCATTACCTCCTTGACCGGCCGCGCGAAGGCCTTGTTGGCGTCGTCGCGTTCGGTCAACAGCGCGGCGAGCACGTCGCTCTCGTCGATGAGGCCGAGCACGTGCCCGCTTTCATCGACGACGGGAAGCTGCGAAACGTCGGACGACCGCATGCGGGCGAAAACCGTGCGCAAATTGTCGTTCGGGCGCACGGTAATGGCGGTGCCCTCGGCATAGCGGCTGACCACGACGTCGCGCACCGCGCCGTGACGATGGGGATGGGTCCAGCCTTCCTGGGCCAGGAACGTGGGGTTGAAAACCTTGGAAAGATATTTTGCTCCGGAATCGCAAACCAGGCTGACGACCCGCTTGGGTTCCGTCTGCGCCGAGCAATAGCGCAGCGCCGCCGCGAGCAGCGTGCCGGAGGAGGAACCCGCGAGAATACCTTCGGTGCGCAGCAGCTCGCGCGCATTGGCGAAGCTCCCCGCGTCGGGAATGGTGTAGGCGGCGGAGACGAGAGTGAGATCGGCATTGGGCGGCACGAAATCCTCGCCGATACCCTCGACCGCCCAACTCCCTGCCGCCGGCATGCGGCCGGTCTGCACATAGGGTGCCAGCACCGAACCTTCGGGATCCGCGAGAATCATCTCGGTGTGCGGCGATGCCTGCCGCATGAAGCGGCCGATGCCGGTCAAGCCGCCGCCGGAGCCGACGCCCACGACAACCGCATCGACGGCGCCCTCCATTTGACGAAGAATTTCCGGTCCGGTTGTCCTCTCATGGGCGAGCGGGTTGGCTGGATTGGCAAACTGATTGATGAAAAATGCCCCCGGCGTGCGCCGCGTGATCGCCTCGGCGAGGTCCTGGTAATAATCGGGATGCCCCTTGCCTACGTCCGAACGGGTGATGATGACCTCAGCCCCCATCGCCCGGGCGTGCAGCACTTTTTCCCGCGCCATCTTGTCCGGCACCACGAGCAGCGTGCGATAGCCTTTGCGTCCGCCGACCAGCGCAAGGCCGAGACCGGTATTGCCGGCGGTCGCTTCGACAATGGTGCCGCCAAGCCGCAGGCGTCCGTCGGTCTCAGCCGCCTCGATCATGCTGCGCGCGGGCCGGTCCTTCAGCGAGCCTGACGGGTTTGCGCTTTCGAGCTTGAGAAACAGCCGGCACCGGCCGCGCTGCAAGCGGGTCACCTCGACGAGCGGCGTCTCGCCAATGAGATCGAGCACCGATGCCATGCTCGTCTATAGCACCACTGCTACGGCTGCTCGTCCCAATCGGCGAATCGCATGGGCCCGGTCGACGCGGACGCCAATTGTCCGGCCGCACCGGAAAAAATCAGGCTTTTGTGAGACTTATTGCACTGCAGCAGGATTGACTTTGGGCTGCGAACCACTATGTTCCGCGCAAACGGCGCAACACGCGACCGTCCTGATTCCGCGCACCTTTAGTCGTTGTTCCGTCATCCGGCGCGGCTAGGCTCCGGACGGTCCCGACTTGAGGTTTCATGTCCTTTTCCAATCTCGGCTTGTCCGAAAAAGTTCTCGCCGCGGTAAAAGCGGCCGGCTACGTCACCCCTACTCCCATCCAAGAACAGGCCATCCCGCACGTGCTGGCGCGCCGCGACGTGCTCGGCATCGCCCAGACCGGTACCGGCAAGACTGCGGCCTTCACCTTGCCGATGCTCACCATGCTCGAGCACGGCCGCGCCCGCGCGCGAATGCCGCGCACGCTGATCCTCGAGCCCACGCGCGAACTCGCCGCGCAAGTCCAGGAAAGCTTCGAACGGTATGGCGCTGGCCAAAAGCTCACCGTCGCGCTGGTGATCGGTGGGGTCTCGTTCGACGACCAGGATTTGAAGCTCACCCGCGGCGTGGACGTACTGATCGCCACACCGGGCCGCCTGCTTGATCACTTCGAGCGGGGGCGGCTGCTGCTCACCGGGGTCGACCTTCTGGTGATCGACGAGGCCGACCGCATGCTCGACATGGGCTTCATTCCGGACATCGAGCGCATCTGCAAATTGGTTCCATTCACCCGCCAAACCCTGTTCTTCACCGCGACCATGCCGCCGGAAATCCGGCGCATCACCGACCAGTTCCTGCACAATCCCGTGCGCGTCGAAGTATCACGACCGGCAACGACGGTCGCGACCACCACGCAGCTCCTGGTGAAAACGGGGCGCGAACCGCACGACAAGCGCAACACGCTGCGCCGGCTGATCCGCTCGGTCGACGGCTTCAAGAACGCGATCGTATTCTGCAACCGCAAGCGCGAGGTCGCCCAGCTGCACCGCTCGCTGCAGCGCCACGGCTTCAACGCGGCGGCGCTGCACGGCGACATGGACCAGCCCGCGCGCATGGCGGCGCTCGATTCGTTCCGTAAGGGCGAAGTGAGCTTGCTGGTCGCGTCCGATGTGGCGGCGCGCGGATTAGACATTCCCGACGTGAGCCACGTGTTCAATTTCGACGTACCGCACCACGCCGACGATTACGTGCACCGCATCGGCCGTACCGGACGCGCCGGCCGCAGCGGCACGGCGATAACCGTGGTTGCGCCGGCCGATCACAAGAACGTGGCGGCGATCGAGCGGCTGATCGGCAAAACGATCCCCTGGATGGAGGGCGAGGCGCCGGCGGTTGCTCATGAGGAGAGAACGCCACATCCACACCGAAAGGATGCGCACCGCCGCAACGGACATGGAGCAAAGCGTCGGCAAAACGCCTCGGTCGCCGTTCTTGAGGACGCACGGCCGCGACGCCCGCACAAGCCGGCTCCCTCCGCTGAAGGCGGGCATCTGCCGGCCTTTCTGCTGCGCCCGGTGCGCGCGAAGGCCTGACGGGTGTTCAGTTGTCATTCCGCTGCCCGAGCGCAGCGCGGGCATTCGGAAATTCCAAAGTAATTCCTGTGACTACGGTTTTCGGGCGCGCGCCTTTGGCGCGCCCCGGAATGACCAGTAAACTATTTATTCAGCCGCCGGCTTGAGATTGACCGATTCGCCGCAGCCGCACGCGGAGGTCTGGTTGGGATTGTTGAACACGAATTGCGCGGAGAGCTTGTCGGCCTTGTAATCCATCTCGGTGCCGAGCAGGAACAGCACCGCCTTGGGATCGATGAGGACGCGCACGCCCTTGTCCTCGACCACCTCGTCGGCCTTCTCAATGCTTTCGGCGTATTCCATCGTATAGGCCATACCGGCGCAGCCGCCGTTCTTGACGCCCACGCGCACGCCGACCACCGGCTGCGCCGCGTTCGCCATCACGTATTTGATGCGCTCAGCAGCGGCGTCGGTCAGCCGAATCACATGCGGTCGCGGTCGGGCTGTCGCCATTTTCTGCATCTCTCCTGCCACTGGACTCGCGTTCCGGCGGTACGTCTAAGATAACTACGAAATCGCCGCTGTGAAGGGCAAAACAGGTCGCCGGTTTTTCATCTGAACAATTCGAATATCCGCAGGCGCCGCGCTCAAATCACCTCTTCGGTCTTGTCGTCGGTTTCGCCGTAGCGGCGCATCGTCGCCGGCCGGGTGCCGGCATAGAGGCGGGCGATGCCCGGGGCGATCTTGGCGTTCTCGCGCTCGAACAGGGAATTTCCGGCAAGATCGCTCTCCACCAGGAACGGGCCAAAATTCTCGACTTCGAGCACCCATACCGCCTGCGCCAGCCCCAGCTCTTCCAGCCAATAGACCCCTGCTACCCGTTTGAGGCCGCGACCCAACAGGGCGCCGGTGCCGTAGCCGACAGTCGTGAGATAGATCGCCTGATGCGGCACGAAAGATTTCCGGTAGATCTCGGCCGTCATGCCGCCCTTGCCGATGATGATGTTGCAGCCCGACAGGTCGAGCCAGCCGTCGAGCCACTTGGCAAAGCGGAACGAGGCGGTCGCGGTCACCGCGCCGACGGTGTAGCTGCAATCCGAGTTGATGCTGGCTGCCGGCGAGCAGTGAAAGTTCACGCGCCCGAGCGCCTCGCGCGGCGCCGGCATGCCGAAGCCATCCTCGATCGCGCGCTTGTAGGCACCCTCGCGCGCCGTGAACACGCGCCCGTCAAGATAGACGACGGTGCCGATTTCCAGCGCGCGCAACTCGTCGCTGCTTGCGGGCAGATTCAGACGGGCAGTCTTGAGATCCGCCATGGCCTCACTCCGCCGCCTCCGCCACCGCCCGCTCCCATTCCACCGTGGTCCGGCGCATGTAATCCGTGAACCACATGGGATCCGTGCGGAACTCGGCGCTCCCATCGGCATGCACGCGCGCGCAGGCGCGCCGCGAGGACAGGCAGAACATGTGTACCGACATCGGCATGCCGCCGGTGTGGCAGTAGCCGACCTCGATATGGCAGGCGACCACCATGGACGAGCCGATGAACCCCATGGCCCCCATGCCGATCGAGTTGCCGAGCGTCTTGAATTCTTCCTCGAGCACAGCGATCTGCGGATCAGGATTTTTCGAGCCGACGGTGCGCAGGCATGACGCCTGCTTGCCGAGCACCATGCAGGTGTCCTTGGAGCCGCCCAAGCCGATGCCGACGATGGCCGGCTGGCAGGCGAGCCCGCGCTTGCCGAACCCGATCAGCGTGTCGAGATAGAATCGTTTGATACCTTCGAGCCCGTCCGCGGGAAACAGCATGCGATAGTCGGAGCCGAACAGGCCGCCCTTGTGCACGGTGGTCAGGTCGATCCAGTCCGCATCGGGATGGAACGCGTATTCGATCTCGGGCGCGTTGATGCCGACATTGTTGTTGTGATCGGTGCGCCAGAGCGGATGCACCCGATTGGGGCGCAACGGCACGTCGTGCGTCGACGTGGCGGTCGCGCGCCGCAGCGCCGTCTCGAGCGCGACCGGGCCGCCTTCGATGCGCGCCTCGTTGCCGATCTTGACGTACCAGCGCGGCACGCCGGTGTCGCCGCACATCGCGCGGCGGTCCTCTTTGGCTGCCTCGTAGTTCTCGAGCATCGCCTGAAGCACGAAGGCGGACAGATCGCCTTTTTCGGTATCCGCACAGCGCTTGAGCCCGGCAAGATAGTCGTCGGGGATTTCGATCGCGGCCTTGGCCATCAGCGCGTTGGCCGTGCGCTCCAGGGCTGTGATCGGGATCATGTCGCTCATTCCGCAGCCGCCTTGTCGCTCAGCAGAGTCTCGCCGGGACGAACGACGGTGAATCGCACCGGCTCTTCGCCGATCTCGATCGTGCCGCCACGACGCCGCGCCAACGTGTAGGTCGATGTGGCGAGGTTGCCGGGATCCGGAAAATCCTCTCGAAAATGCGCGCCGCGGCTATTCTCCCGCTGCCGTGCCGCCAGCGCAATGACCCGACTCGTCTCGATGAGCGAGCGCAAGTTGAGCCAATCGTGCCAAGTCAGGTTGAAAACGCGGCTGTCATCGGCAAGGCCGGCCATCATCAGCTCGCCCTCAATGTCATCGAGCGCGGCGAGCGCGCGGTCGAGGCCCGCACGATCGCGGATGATGCCGACGTCCTGCCACATGGTGTCGAGCAGCCTCTCGCGCAGCCCATTGAGATCGCCGCCCTTGCACGCGAACGGCTCCAGCGCGCGCGCCGTCTCGGCCTCGGTCGCGGTTTCATCGGGCGATCGATGACCCGCATTCGCCCGGATCCATTTCGGCATGGTATCGCCGGCAATGCCGCCGAACACCGTCGAGTTGGCAACCCCGTTGCCGCCCAGGCGGTTGGCGCCGTGCATGCCACTTGCGTCCTCGCCGGCCACGAACAGGCCGGGCAGCTCGGTCGACGTGTCAGGTCTACACACAAGTCCACCCATGAAATAGTGCGCGGTCGGCACCACTTCCACCAGCCCGCCGGCAAGATCGAAGCCGCAATCGGCGCAGCGCTCCACCATGCCTTTGAATTGCTTGCGAACGTTGTCGGCGCCGAGATGGCTCATCTTGATGTAGAGGCCGCCGTGCGGGCTGATGCGGCCGGCGCGCATCTCGCTGTACATCGCGCGGCTGACCACGTCACGCGTGGCGCGCTCCAACTGCGGGTCGTAATCCGCCATGAAACGTTGCATCGCGCCGTTGAGCAGATGGCCGCCGGCACCGCGCAAGCCTTCTTCCAGCACAGTGCCGGTCATGCGCGTGTCGGGGCCCGCGAACAGCCCGGTCGGATGGAATTGCACCATCTCCATGTCGCGCAGCGGTAGGCCTAAGCGCAGCGCCATGGCGATCCCGTCCATGCTCTTGTCACCGGAAGGCGTGTGGTAGCGATACATGGTCGGGCCGCCGCCCGTGGCAAGCAGCACCGCCTGCGCCGCGACAAACCGGATCGCGCCGGTACGCACGTCAACGAGCAGCGCACCGGCAATTGATGCGCCGTCTTTCGCCGGCACCAGGGCGAGCGCCCGCTGCTCCTCGAGCCGGCCAATCTCCGATCGCGCCCAGACCTGCTCCATCAAGCGGTTGATGATCTCGATCCCGGTCAGATCGCCCTTGTGCACGGTGCGGTCGAAGCTCTGCCCGGCGAACGCCTTGCCGTGCAGCGTGCCGTCGGGATTGCGATCGAAGAAGCAGCCGATTTCGTTCTCGAGCTCGGTGACGCGCTCGATCGCCTTGCTCACCAGGGTCCAGGCGAGATCCTGGTCCGGCAGCCACTTGCCGCCCTCGATCGTGTCCATGAAATGGCGCTCGACGGAGTCGCCGCGGTGCAGCGCCACGTTGTAGCCGCCCTGCACCATGCGGGTGCACCCGCATTTGCCGAGCAGACCTTTCGTCACGATCGTGATGTCCAGCGCGGGATCGGCGGCATGCGCGTGCAATGCGGCGAACAGCCCGGCCCCGCCGGAGCCGAGGATCAAGATATCCGTCTTGAGCCGCTCGATCACCATGCCGATCAAAAGACGCGCGCGAGGAACATGACGGCGACGAGCAGCGAAGCAGCCGCGGCCATTACCGCCAGCCGTTTTTGCCCGTCGAGCCAGGTAAAATTCTCGACTACGAGCAGGCGCAAGCCGCCCAACATGTGGATCGCGAGCAGAAAGACGAGGATGGCCTCCGACAGTTTGACGATCGGCTGGTCGCTCCAGCGCAGAAAGCCCTCGAGCTTGGCCTCGCCCGAAATCGCCAAACCGAGCGTCAGAAAATGCAGCGGCAGGAACGCTGCCAAAGCCAATCCAGAGAGCCGGTGCGCCAAGGCGGCAAGCCACAGCGCGCTGGTGCGGTGCGCGAGCCAGAGCGCGGTCATGGCAACACCACGGCCGCCACCGCGCGAGAGCCGAGCGCCGCGATGACGATGCCGAACCCGATCACGATTAGATCGCAACTGCGCGGGCGTAGCCGCGTCCATTCAATCAGCACGGTGCGCAGACCGATCGGCGCATGCACCGCCACGGCACTGACGAACGCTCCGTAGAACAATGCCCAGGCCACGCTGCCGCGAGTGCGGCCAAGAATATCGGCGGCCGAGAAGCCTTTCCGCATTGCGTAGAAGATGACGATGAGGTGGACGAGCAGCAGCGGCAGGATGAGCGCCGCGGTCAGCCGCTGCCACACGTAAAGCCGGACGTTCATAGCTTGATCGTGCTGGTGAGATAGGCCTGTGCAGCACGCCGCTTGAGCCCGGCGATCGACGCCGTCGGATTGAGCGCGAGCGGGCAATGCTCCTGGCAGGATTGATGGGAATGGCACGCATGGCAGCCGCCATTGGCAGCAGCCGCCGCAAGCCGCTCAACGTTCGCCGCGTCGCGCACATCATTGACGAGCGTCCACGCCCGATTGAGCGCGGCCGGACCGAGGTAGTCTGGGTTCCAGCGCACCGTGTCGCAGGCGGCGTAGCACACGGCACAATTGATGCATTCGATCGCCGCATCCGCCGCGAGTCGGCCTGCGCTTCCAGGCACGATCGTTTCGATCGGATCGGTCCGGCTCTTTGAGGGCGCGAACGCCCCCTTCGCCGTTTGCCACTTCTCGAAAAACGGCTGCATGTCGGTCGCGAGATCCTTGATGACCGGCAGGTTCTGCAATGGCCCAATGGTCAATCGGCCGTTTGCCGCCACTTTGGAGACGTGCGTGCGGCAGGTCCAGCGCGGGCGGCCATTCACCGTCATGGCGCAGGAGCCGCACATGCCCACGCGGCAGGCAAAGCGATAGGACAGCGTCGCGTCCAGATTGCGCTGCACCCAGGTCACTACGTCGAGCACGGTCTGATTTTCGCGCCAGGGCACCTGGTAGCGCCGGAAGCTGCCCTCGGCGGCGCCGCGCCACAGCGAAACATCGAGCGTTCCGGTCATCGTGCTAATAGATCGCCCACAGTCCCGGCGTCGCCAACTCCAGCAGGTGCCCGTCGGGATCGCGGAAATAGATGCTGTGCCCGCCGCGCGACCAGTCGGTGTGGCCTTCGATCTCGATGCCGTGCTGGTGCAGGCGCTGCTCCCATTTCGGCAATGCGTCCTTCTCGATGGCAAACGCCATGTGCAGAGGCCCATGCCCGTCGTGCGGCGGAATGGTGCCCCCCGGCATATGCACCGTTTCCAAGGTCGCGCCGCGTTGGAACAGCAGCAGCACGCTTTGACCGCCAACATCGTAGGCGCGAAAGCGCGAATCGCGGGTGAGGCCGGTCAGCCCCAACACTTGCTCGTAGAACTCTCCCGCCCGGTCGAGATCATCGACATAGAGGCAGGTCTCGATCACCCGGTCGAGCTTCACGCCTCACCACATATTGAGCACGGCGCGCGCCTCGTCCGACATGCGGCTCGGATCCCAGGGCGGATCCCACACGATGTCGACTTTGACCGCGCCGACGCCCGGCACGCTGGCGACTGCATTCTCAACCATCGTCGGCAGTTCCTGTGCCGAAGGACAATTGGGCGTGGTCAAGGTCATCTCGATGGTCACAGACCGATCATCGCCGATGTCGATTTTGTAGATGAGGCCGAGCTCATAAATGTCAGACGGAATCTCCGGATCGTACACGGTCTTGAGCGCGGCGATGACATCGTCGGTCAGGCGCGCGAGCTCGCCCTGGGGTAGGGACGAAGGCTTTTCTGCGGCAGGCTTTTCCGCGTCGGGCACAAGCGGCACGTCTGCGGAACTGGCCGCGGGTGCCGGCGAAAGTTTATCAGCATCGTCGCTCATGCGAAGAAATCCTGCGCCTTGATCAACGCCTGCGCAAGGGCATCCACCTCCTCACGCGTGTTGTAGAGGCCAAACGAGGCGCGGCAGGTGGCGGTCACGCCAAAGCGCGCCAGCAGCGGCATCACGCAGTGGGTTCCGGCGCGTACCGCGACGCCGGAGCGGTCGATGATGGTCGCCACGTCGTGCGGATGCGCGCCCTTCATCTCGAACGAGAGGATCGGACCCTTGTCCTTGGCGGTGCCGAAAATGCGCAGCGAATTGATCCCGTGCAGCCGCTCCTGCGCATAGCCGAGCAGCCTATTCTCGTGCGCGGCGATGCGCGCCTTGCCGATCGAGTTGATATAGTCGAGCGCGGCGCCGAACCCGATCGCCTGCACGATCGGCGGCGTCCCCGCCTCGAATTTGTGCGGCGGCTCGCCGTAAATGATGCGGTCTTCGTAGACCTCCCGGATCATTTCGCCCCCGCCGTTGAACGGCGGCATTTGCGCGAGGTGCTCGTACTTGCCGTAGAGCACGCCGATACCGCTCGGCCCATAGAGCTTGTGCCCGGTGATCGCGTAGAAGTCGCAGCCGATATCCTGAACGTCGACCTCGAGGTGGACCGCGGACTGCGCGCCGTCGAGCAGCACCGGGATGCCGCGCGCATGGGCGCGTTTTACCACTTCCTTCACCGGCACCACCGTGCCGAGCATGTTCGACATGTGGGTAAGCGCCACCAGCTTGGTGCGCGGGGAGAGCAGCCGCTCGAAGTCCTCGATGAGGAAATTGCCGTCGTCGTCGACCGGCGCCCATTTGATCACCGCGCCCTGCCGCTCGCGCAAAAAATGCCAAGGCACGATGTTGGAGTGGTGCTCCATGATCGAGAGCACGATCTCGTCGCCGGGCTTGATCCGCTCATGGCCGAACGTATAGGCGACGAGATTGATCGCCTCAGTAGCATTGCGCGTGAAGATGATCTCTTCCTTGCGCGCGGCGTTGAGGAAGGCACGCACTTTTTCGCGCGCGTCCTCGTAAGCCTCGGTTGCGGCGTTCGCGAGGTAATGCAGGCCGCGATGCACGTTGGCGTATTCGGCCGTGTACGCGTGATTGATCCGATCGAGCACCGCTTTCGGCTTCTGCGCGGAGGCGGCGTTGTCGAGATAGATGAGCGGCTTGCCATAAACGCGTTGGGCGAGGATGGGAAAATCCTCGCGAATGCGGGCGACGTCATAGGCGCCGTTGGTCACGGCTGGATGCATGATTCACCCCGCAGTCAATGACTGCGCGCCTTTAGCCAGGCGGCGACATGCTCCATCAGCGCATCGCGCAGCCCGGCGTGTTCGATTCCCTCCACCGCTTCGCCGACAAAAGCCTGGATCAGGAGCGCTTCGGCCTCCTTCGCCGGAATGCCGCGCGCCTTCAGGTAAAACAGCAAGTCTTCGTCGAGTGCGCCCGACGTGGCGCCATGACCGCACTGCACGTCGTCGGCGAAGATTTCCAGTTCCGGCTTGTTATCGGCTTCCGCTGTATCGGAAAGCAGGAGGGCGTGGGTTGACATCTTGGCATCGGTCTTCTGCGCGCGCGGCCGCACGATGATCTTGCCCTGAAAGACGTTGTGCGCTTCTCCGTCGAGGACCGACTTGAACACTTCGCGGCTGGTGCAGTCTCCCAGCGCATGATCGGCCACCAAGGTCGTATCGGCGTGCTGGCGGCCCTTGAGCAGGCTCGCCCCGCGAATGCCGGCAATCGTGCCTTCCCCCGCGAAGCGTACAAACGCTTGATTACGCACGACGGCACCGCCCGTCGTGAACAAAAACTCATTGAAACGGGCGTGCGCGCCGATCGCGGCCATCAGCGTCGAGACATGCAGCGCACCGGCACCTTCGCCGGTGATCTTGACGTGATCGACGTGAGCATCGTCGCCGACGTCAAGCTCGAGCGCTGTGTTCACCTGGTAGTCGCCCGACCCTTGATGGCTTTCCAGCAGCATGGCGCGCGCGGCCTTCTCGATCACCACGAGGGAACGGACAAACACGGCGGCCGGCTCGGTGCCGGCATTGACGAAGAGGAGATGAAGCGGGCGTGCCAGGGCGGTCCCGGCCGCCACGCGAATTAAAGCGCCGTCCCCCATGAAGGCGGTGTTCAGGGCAACTGCGACATCGTCGGTCGGCACGATCTTGCCGAGATGGCCGGTCTCCGCGTCGCCTGCCGCCAATGCCTGCGCCATCGAGCGGATGGTCAGGCCTGTCTCAAGGTCGGCGAGATCGGAAAGCTCCGGCACAAAAGCGCCGTCGACAAACACGACGCGGCGCGCTTCGAGCGAGGCAAGCGTGGCGGCCGCGTCCCTGGCGCGCCCCTTGGTAGCTGCATCGGGCGGCGCGGCCAGCGGCTTCGCCTCGCGCATGAGCGCACGCAGATCGGTGTACTTCCATTCCTCGAGGCGCCGGTGCGGCAGGCCGTCGGTCTCGAAACGGCGAAACGCATCCTCGCGCAGGGCGGTGACGGCTCCCTTGCCGGGCAGCGATCCTCGCGCGCGCGAAAAATTGGCCGCCAGCGCGGTCTCGGCCGCCGTCTTGATCGGGCGTATTTCCGCGTTCATCGCGAGCTTAAGCCGCCTCCTCGCGGTACTGGGCGTAGCCGCTCGCTTCTAGCTCGAGCGCCAACTCCTTGCCGCCGGTCTTCACGATGCGTCCGCGCGAGAGCACGTGAACCACGTCGGGAATGATGTAGTTGAGCAGCCGCTGATAATGGGTGATCACCACGAAGCTGCGTTCCGCCGAGCGCAGGCGGTTGACGCCGTCGGCGACGACCTTGAGCGCATCGATGTCGAGCCCAGAATCGGTCTCGTCGAGCACGCACAGGCGCGGCTCGAGCAGCGCCATCTGCAGGATCTCGTTGCGCTTCTTCTCGCCGCCGGAGAACCCGACATTGACGCCACGCCGCAGCATCTCCTGCTCGATACCGAGCTTGCCCGCGACCTCGCGCACGCGCTTGAGAAACTCCGGCGTGGAAATTTCCTGCTCGCCGCGCTTCTTGCGCTGCGCGTTGAGCGCAGTACGCAGGAAGGTCATCGTCGCAACGCCGGGAATTTCGAATGGATACTGAAACGCGAGAAACAGGCCGCGCGCGGCGCGCTCGTCAGGCTCGAGCGCGAGCAGATCCTCGCCGTCGAGCAGCACCTCGCCCTGCGTGACCCGGTAATCCTCCTTGCCGGCGAGCACATGGGCTAGCGTGGACTTGCCGGAGCCGTTCGGACCCATCAACGCGTGCACGCTGCCCTTGCCCACGGAAAGGTCGAGGCCATTGAGGATTTTCTTGCCGTCGACTTCGACGTGCAGGTTCTTCACTTCCAACAGATGCATGCGGTTCTCGCTGAGCCGTCCTAATCGTGCTCGTTGCCCCAGCGCCAACGCCAGACGCCGTCGGTCTTGTATGCGCTGACGATCGATAGGGCTGCGACCGTGACCACCGCGACCGCAATAAAGGCGAGCCAATTGGCAAGGCCAACGGCTCCCAACTCGGATAGCAACCACAGACACGCGATCACGACGATTGCCACGCCGGCGCCGGTCACCGCCCAACCTTCCCAGGTGACGGGCGTGGCGCCGTAGCCATACCGTTTCGGCTTGAACCAGTATCTGGTCACGGCGCCCACCTTATCCCACGCTGCCTTCCAGGCTGATTGAAATGAGCTTCTGCGCCTCGACCGCGAATTCCATGGGAAGCTGCTGCAGCACGTCCTTGACGAAGCCGTTGACCACGAGCGCCACCGCTTCCTCCTCGGAGAGCCCGCGCTGCATGCAATAGAACAACGTGTCCTCGGAGATTTTCGAGGTGGTCGCCTCGTGCTCGAACACCGCGGAGGAATTCTTCGCCTCGATGTACGGCGTCGTGTGCGCGCCGCATTTGTCGCCGATCAGAAGCGAATCGCAGTTGGTGAAGTTGCGCGCATTCTTCGCCCGGCGATGCGCGGTGACCAGACCGCGATAGGTGTTGTTGGAATGGCCGGCGGCAATGCCCTTGGAGATGATGCGGCTGGTCGTGTTCTTGCCGAGATGCAGCATCTTGGTGCCGGAATCGACCTGCTGGTGCCCATTGGAAATCGCGATCGAGTAGAACTCGCCGCGCGAGTTGTCGCCGCGCAGAATGCAGCTCGGATATTTCCAGGTGATGGCCGATCCGGTCTCGAGCTGGGTCCAGGAAATCTTCGAGTTGACGCCGCGGCAGTCGCCGCGCTTGGTCACGAAATTGTAGACGCCGCCGCGGCCGCTGGCGTCGCCCGGATACCAGTTCTGGATGGTGGAATACTTGATCTCGGCGTCGTCGAGCGCGATCAGCTCGACCACCGCGGCGTGCAGCTGGTTCTCGTCGCGCGTGGGCGCCGTGCAGCCTTCGAGGTAGCTCACATACGAGCCCTTGTCGGCGATGATCAGGGTGCGCTCGAACTGGCCGGTGTTGCGCTCGTTGATGCGGAAATAGGTCGACAGCTCCATCGGGCAGCGCACGCCCGGCGGCACGTAGACGAACGACCCGTCGGAGAACACCGCGGAATTGAGCGTCGCGAAGAAATTGTCGGAGATCGGCACCACGGTGCCGAGGTATTTCTTCACCAGCTCGGGATGCTTCTGCAGCGCCTCGGAAATCGGCATGAAGAGGACGCCGGCCTTGGCCAGCTCCTCCTTGAACGTGGTCGCGACCGAAACGGAATCGAACACCGCGTCGACCGCGACGCGGGAATAGCCGCCGTTGCCACCCTCCCCTTCGCCTTCGCCGGTCCCCTCGGGCTTCTGCACGCCTTCCAAAACCGCGACCTCGCGCAGCGGGATGCCGAGCTTCTCGTAGGTCTTGAGGATCTCGGGATCGATCTCGTCGAGCGACGTCGGGCCGTCCTTCTTCTTCGGCGCCGCGTAGTAATAGATGTTCTGGTAGTCGATCGGCCCGTACTTCACCCGGGCCCAAAGCGGCTCGCGCATGGTGAGCCAGCGGCGATAGGCGTCGAGACGCCACGCGAGCATCCACTCGGGCTCGTTCTTCTTTCCCGAAATGAAGCGGATGACGTCTTCGTTGAGGCCTTTGGGGGCCTTCTCGGATTCGATGACGGTCTCGAACCCATACTTATACTGGTCGACGTCGATACGGCGGACCTGCTCGACGGTCTCTTGTACGGCCGGCATTCTTCCCTCCACAGCGGTTTCAAGGACCGCGGGTTGGATCAGTCGGTTATGGTCGTTGGCCTAGCCCTTCACCCTCGCTCGCTGGTGCTTCAGGCGGCAATGCCTCGTGACTCCTTAAGTAATACCGCGGAAACGTTAATCCAAGCGCGAACAAAGCGGTCGATATCGGATTCCGAGGTGGTTGGGCCGAGGCTGATGCGCAGCGCCGCGCGCCCCAGCTGCGGTGGAACCCCCATGGCGCCCAGGACATGCGAGGGCTGCACCTTGCCCGAGGAACAGGCCGCGCCCGAGGAGAGCGCAAAGCCTTCGAGATCGAAGGCGATAATGGCGGTTTCGGCCTTCGTGCCGGGCATGGCACAGAGCGTCGTATTGGGCAGGCGCTTCTGGTCGATGCCAAAGATGACGATTTCGGGCGAAGCGGCCTTCAAGCCGGCTTCCAGCCGCTCGCGTAACGCCGTCATCCGCGCTGGTTCGCTCGAGAGGCCATCCCGCGCGGCCTGCGCAGCCGCACCGAAACCGGCGATCCCGGGCACGTTCTCGGTGCCGGCACGGGCGCCGCGCTCCTGGCCCCCGCCCTTGATCAGAGGATCGCCGATGCGTGGGCCCTCCGCGCGCCGGATCAACGCACCCACCCCCTTGGGAGCGCCGATCTTGTGCCCGGAAAGGGTCAGAAAATCGGCCCCTAGCGCGTTGATGTCGATGGGAATCCGGCCCGCCGCCTGAACCGCGTCGACGTGCAGGAACCCGCCGGCCGCGTGCACCAGGCGGGCTGCTTCGGCCACCGGCTGGATAACGCCGGTCTCGTTGTTGGCGAGCATCAGCGATACGAGCGCTCCCCCGTGCAAGGCAGCGAGACGACGCTCGAGCGTCGCGAGGTCGATGCATCCGCCCGTCTCGACAGGCAGTCGCTCGATGGCGTCGGCGGGGAACCTGCCGCCCGCCAGTACCGAGGGATGCTCGATAGCAGACACCAACAGCCGCTCGCGGACCGGGCCGTTGCCTCCGATGTTAGGCGTGAGCGCCAAAGCATTGGCTTCGGTGCCGCCCGAGGTGAACACCACGTCACGCGGAGCGGCGCCAACCAGTGCCGCCACCTCCTCGCGCGCGTGCTCGATCAGCGCCCGCGCGGCGCGGCCCTCGGCATGCACCGAGGACGGGTTTCCGATCCGCTCAAGCGCCCGCACCATCGCCTCACGCGCCTGCGGTCGCAGCGGCGCGGTGGCGTTCCAGTCGAGATAGATGCGGTCACTCATTACCGTTGCCGTCATGGGCAGCGCTGCGGTCCAAGCTCGATCATGCCCCAAGGGCTTTCCGAAACTCTTGCTTTTGCTCCCTCGACCCGTGCTAGAAAGCCGCCGCCGCTAGTCCTCGGCCCCTGGCTCACAGCGCTCCTTGTCAAATTCTAAAGCGGTTCTAGATACTTACCTGCATGCGCCCGCGTCAAGCGCGCGGCGCATCTCCGCCCCCTTTGCGATGGGTGGGCGCGGTCTTGAGAGGTTCTCGATCAATGCCTGAAGTCATCTTTACCGGCGCCGCCGGCCGCATCGAAGGCCGCTATCACCCGGCCCGGCAGAGGAATGCGCCGATCGGCATCGTGCTGCATCCGCACCCGCAATTCGGCGGCACGATGAATCACCAGATCGTCTATCAGCTCTACTATGCCTTCGTGCACCGAAATTTTTCCGTGCTGCGCTTCAACTTCCGTGGCGTGGGTCGCAGCCAAGGCTCCTTCGACCACGGCCAGGGCGAGCTGGGCGATGCCGCCTCGGCACTCGACTGGGCGCAGTCGATCAATCCGGAGGCGCGCAGCTGCTGGATCGCCGGCTTCTCGTTCGGCGCCTGGATCGGCATGCAGCTCCTCATGCGGCGACCCGAGATCGAAGGCTTCATCTCGATCGCGCCGCCCGCGAACCTTTATGACTTCTCCTTTCTCGCCCCCTGCCCTTCTTCCGGCATGATCGTGCACGGCGACCGGGACGCGGTCGTGCCCTACAAAGACGTCAGCGCGCTCGTTGAGAAGCTCAAGACGCAGAAGGGCATCGTCATCGAGCAGAAGGTCATTCAGGGCGCCAATCATTTCTTCGACAGCAAAATCGACACGCTGATGCAGGCGGTCAACGCCTATCTGGACAAACGGCTCAAGACAGAGCGCAAGCCGAGCGCGGCATAGCCCGCTCCCGGCGCCGCAATACTGCATGATGGCGGCGCGGATGGTCTTCATTGCCGCCCTTATCATCCTCGCTTTGATCGGCGCCGCCTGGGGCGCGCTGCACTACATGACCGGCGTGCCGGGAACCTCCCATCGCGGCCCGCTGCCGCCGCTCACGCCGGAAGAGGCAGCGCTCGCGCAAGCGCTCGAGCGCCACATCGCGACGATCGCCGCGCGCGAGCACAACCTCGCCCATTATGCGGAGTTGGAGAACGTTGCTCGCTACATTGAAACGGCGCTCGCATCCTATGGCTATGCGAGCAAGGCGCAGACCTTCATCGTGAGCGGCAGGCCGGTACGCAATATCGAAGTCACCATCGCGGCGCAGCCTAGCTCGGCGACGCCCGAAACGATCGTGGTCGGCGCCCACTATGACAGCGCGCCCGGCACCCCCGGTGCCAACGACAATGCCAGCGGAACCGCGGCGGTGATCGAGCTTTCGCGCCTGTTGCGCGATCTCGATCACCGGACGCAAAAGCGCATCCGCCTCGTTCTGTTCGTCAACGAAGAGCCGCCGTATTTCGGCAGCGAGGACATGGGCAGCCTGCATTACGCCAAGTCGCTGGCGGCAAGCGGCGAGCGAGTGGTGGCTATGTACTCGCTGGAAACCATCGGCTTCTATTCGAGCGAGGCGGGCAGCCAGCGCTATCCTGCGCCGTTCGGGCTGTTATTTCCCGATCGTGCCGATTTCGTCGCGTTCGTCGGCTTGCTCGGCTCACGCCCGCTCCTGCGCAAGACGGTGCGCTCGTTCCGCTCTCACACCGCGTTTCCTTCGATCGGCGGCGTGGCGCCGGCCTTCATTCCCGGAATCGCCTGGTCCGATCACTGGTCGTTTTCGCAGCTTGGGTTTCAGGCGGTGATGATCACGGACACCGCGTTGTTCCGCTATCCGCATTACCATCGGCCGAGCGATACGCCGGACAAGATTGACGGGCGGAATCTCGCGCGCGTGGTCAAAGGCATCGAGCGGGTGATCCGCGATCTCGCGCAGTAGCGTGGCGCTCACCGCACCAGAACGCCGCCCGGCAGCGGGCGCGGCACGCCGGTCGTGCCGGGGAAGGTGATGGGCAGACCGTTGAGCGTGCGCACCGCAAGATAAGCGAAGGCCTGCGCCTCGAGGCTATCGGCCGACCAGCCGACCGCGGTTGCGGTTTCGATGCGTGCCGGCGCGAGCCGCTCCGCCAGCATTCCCATCAAGGTCGGGTTGCGCGTTCCGCCGCCGGCGATAATCCAGCTCGCCGGCGCGCGCGGCAGCACGGTGACGGCGCACGCGACCGCTGCCGCAGTGACCGCAGTGAGCGTGGCGGCGCCATCTTCCGTGCTTTTGTCGGCCAAGCGCGCTTCCTTCACGATCCAGTGCCGGAACGCGTTGCGGTCGAGCGACTTGGGCGGCTGCTTCGTAAAGAACGGATGCGCCAGCAGGCGCGTCACCGCCGTCTCGTCGACGCGGCCTGCGGCCGCGACCCTGCCGCCCTCATCCTGTGCCTGGCTGGTGCGCAGGCGGAGAAAATCGTCGAGCAGCGCATTGCCCGGCCCGGTGTCGAAGGCGACGAGCGCGTCGTCCTCGTCGATGAAGGTCACGTTGGCGACGCCGCCGACGTTGAGCACGGCGATCGGGAATGGCCGCTCGAGCATGCGCGCAAGCGCGCGATGAAACACCGGCACGAGCGGCGCGCCTTGCCCGCCGGCGGCAAGGTCGGCGGCGCGGAGGTCGTAGACCACGGGAATTCCGAGACGCTTGGCGAGCGCCGGGCCATTGCCTAGCTGTATGGAAAAACCCTGGTCCGGCCGATGCAAAACCGTCTGCCCGTGGAAACCCACCACCGCGACCGTGCTCGGTGCCATGACGTTGGCGGCGAGGAAGGCCTCGACCGCCTCGGCGTGCATGTCGGTCACCAACTCCTCGGCGACAGCAAGCGCGCGCGGCCGCTCGCCGCGATCCTCGAGCTTGCCCGCGGCCGCGAGCGCGCGCGCAATCACCTCGCGCTCGTGCTCGCTGTATGGGCGGTAGCCGGTCGGCCCGAGCCGGCCGATCGCCTCGCCATCGGTCTCGACCAGCGCCACGTCCACGCCGTCATAGGAGGTGCCGCTCATCAGGCCGATGGCGGTGACATAAGACATGAAGCGGTCCTCGGTTTTAATCCCGCGCCGGACCTGTTACATCCATCGGCCGCGACGCCTCATTTGCGGCGTTCGGCTCGGCAAAGCAACCGATCAGTAATCCGATGAGCGCCTACAAGTCCGAATTTCTGCAGGTTTTGGCGAGCCGGGGATTTATCCATCAAATCTCCAACGCCGAAGGCCTCGACAGCAAGGCAGTCGCCGGTCCGATTACCGGTTATGTCGGCTTCGACGCCACCGCGCCGAGCCTGCACATCGGCAACCTGCTCACCATCATGATGCTGCGCTGGCTGCAGAAGACCGGGCACCGCCCGATCGCGCTGATGGGCGGCGGCACCAGCAAGATCGGCGACCCTTCGGGGAAGGACGCCAGCCGCTCGCTCCTGAGCAATGCCGAGATCGACGCCAACATCGCCTCGATCCGCACCGTGTTCTCGCGCTTCATCGATTTCGATGCGGGCGCGATCATGGCGAACAATGCCGATTGGCTCGATCAGTTGCAGTACATTCCGTTTTTGCGCGACGTCGGTCGCCACTTCACCATCAACAAGATGCTCACCTTCGACTCGGTGAAACTGCGCCTCGATCGCGAGCAGCCGCTCACGTTTCTCGAGTTCAATTACATGATTCTGCAAGCCTACGATTTCGTCGAGCTCAACCGACGACACGGCTGCATTCTGCAGATGGGCGGCTCGGATCAGTGGGGAAATATCGTCAACGGCATCGATCTCGGCCGTCGGCTGCTCAACACGGAATTGTTCGCGTTGACCACGCCACTGTTGACCACCTCATCCGGCGCCAAGATGGGCAAGACGGAAACCGGCGCGGTCTGGCTCAACCAAGATGCGATGAGCGCCTATGAGTACTGGCAGTTCTGGCGCAATTGCGAAGACGGCGATGTCGGCCGCCTGCTCAAGCTGTTCACCGAGCTGACGCTCGGGGAAATCGATCGCCTCGCTGCACTCAAGGGCCAGGAGCTCAACGAGGCGAAGAAGGTTTTGGCGACCGAGGCGACCGCCCTGCTGCATGGGCGGGAGGCCGCTGAGCGCGCGGCGGAAACCGCGCGGCGCACGTTCGAGGAAGGCGCGCTGGCGGAGACGCTGCCCACGGTCGAGATCGCGCGCGAGAAACTCGCGGCCGGCCTGGGCGTGCCTGCCGCCTTCGTGGAGGCTGGTCTCGTCGCTTCAAACGGCGAGGCGCGCCGGCTGATCAAGGGTGGCGGTCTTCGGGTCAACGACGCCGCGGTCGCGGACGAGCGGAGGACGCTCACATTGCGCGATCTCACGCCCGAAGGCGTGATCAAGCTCTCCCTCGGTAGAAAGCGGCACGTGCTGTTGAAGCCGGTTTAATTCTGCTCGCGCGGATCGGCGACGCTCTGCTGCGGTATCGTGGCGTTGCCGCTCGGGAATTCGAAGAACTTGCGCAACAAGCCCGGCGCGACCGCGGAAATCGGATTGACCCGCAGCACCGCCCCGCCCGGCGGGCCGACCACTTCGTAGGTCAAACCGAGCAAGCCTTCGTCGCTGCCGCCGAGAAACAACCCGACGATCGGGATCTGCCCGAACATGTTGTTGAGGCCGTAGAGCGGCACGAAGGTGCCGCGCATGCGCACGTCATCGCGATGATAATCGATATAGCCGTCGACGGTGGCGCCGATGGTCGGCCCCTTCACGATGCCGTCGCGGATGGTGAAGCGGCCGAGCGAACGAGTGAACTCCACCCGCAGCCGGGAAAACTCCACTCCGGGTATCGGCGCGCCGGGATTCTGCGGCACCGCCGCGACCCGATCGAGCGTGGGCTCGCCGCGCACCGCGAAGTCGCGAATGCTGAGCGTGCCTTCCTGCGGCGCCTGGTCGGCGGCCTGCGGATCGAGCGCCACCCACATCTCGCCGCCCACGATTTTTGGATAGATGTCGCTGAAGCGGAAGAAGGCACCGGCATCGCTGGTCTCGAGGTAGACCACCCGCTGCCCGCTATTGGGCCGCGTGCGCAGGTCGCCGATCAGCGGCGTGTCGCGCCCGAGCTTGGCGCTCAAGGCAAGATTTGTGATCACGCCGCTGCGCCGCGACGCGCGCAACTCCACGCCGCGTAGCGTCTCGCCGTGAAAGCCGAGCATCGTGCCGAGCTTGACGTCGAGATCGATGTCCTTGTCCGGCCTTGGCTTCCTGGCGGTCGGACCGGCCATCAGCGATTTGACGAGCCCGCGGCCGTCATGGACGTCGCCGCGCATGGTCACGCGCAGAACGCCGTCCGGCGTTCGATCGGCGCGTAGCGTGGTCTTGTCGCCGTTGGAAAGTCCGAACACGGGAAAATTCGCCGACAGAACCTCGCCAGACGAATCAAGCTCGACGACGCCTTTGACCGACGTGCCCGCTCCCTCGACAATCAAATCCTCGAGCCGGGTGGCCGCGGGCTTGTTGACCAGCGAGAACAGCGCACGCCCGCTTTGACCCGCGGGCTTGAGCCACCCCGGCAGGAGATTGTCGATTTTCGCCTGAGTCAGATCGGCCTCGACCGCGAAGCGGCTTTCGCCGTCGTTCGCCGGCACGCGTCCGCTGAGCTTGACCGGCAGCGGCCCGAACAGCATGCCGCTGAGATCGAAACCGAACTTGCTGCGCCCGGTCTCGTCAAGCGTGGTCTGGATGCGCACATCCGCATCCGCGTCGCGCGGCTTGCGGTAATCGAGCGCGGCGGCAACGCCGTTGATCTTGACGTCGCCCCTGATCCAGTGACCGAGATTATTGGCGGTCACCTTCAACAGCGCCGCCTCGACCTTGTGACCGAGGATCATGCGTTCGGCGGCAAAATTCGAGAAATCGACGTTGATCGTGTAGAGCGAGGAACCGGGCGCGAGATCGGCCTTGAGCGGGAAGGCAAGGCTCATCTGCGCGGTCAGCGTGCCGCGGCTCGTGGCGGGATCAAGTGGCGCGCCGGAATATTCGCTCAACCGCTCCGAAGCCAGCAGTTCAGCGGCAGCCGGGACCGAGCCATCGAGACGAAAACGGACCTTCGCCGGCGGCGCCTTCGGGAATGTGTCGGGCACCTCGAATACGCCGTTGGTGATGGAAAGCTTTCGTCCGGGTGAAATCTCGACGTTGCCGCGGCCCACATTGATCACCGCGGTGCGCCCGGAAACGCGCACGTTGACATCGCCGTCGCGGATCGCCGGCAAGCCTTCGACGGCGCGGATTTCGGCGCCGTGACCCGCGATCTGGATCAGCAAGCCGTCGTCGGGAACTGGCGGGCCGCTCGACTTGAGCGTCGACCAGGGCGCGTTGGTGGAGATGTCGAGGCGCTCGACGGTTCCCGCCTGCACGTGTTCTTCGACCCAGGCGCGCACCTTGGGCGCGGCGCAGACCGGCCACAAGCGTTTCATCGCGGCGACCGACATGCGCGTGCCGGCGATGCCAAGCACCACCTTGGGATCGTCGCCGGAAAGATCGAGGCTGCCGGAAATGGCAACGCCGAGGTCTGCGTTGCCAAGCTCGCCGTGCTCGATGTCGACGCGCTGCGTATTGGGATCGACACGCAGGCGCAGCATGATCCGGTTGAGCACGAGCGCATCCGGATCGATCGGCGCCACGGAAGCCAGCGCGACCGAGCCGCCGGACAGCTTGACGCTCCATGGGCCGCCGCCTTCGCGCGGCGCGTCGAGTTGGGCGAGCAGGGTGATCCGGTTGCCGCCGGAGGTCACCTGGAACGGCATCACCAGCGCCCGCCGCGCTGCGTCCCAGTCAATGCTGATCTCGGCCTTGTCGATGGGAATGCGTCCGAGCGGATCGTCGAGATCGATGATCGCTCCTTTCTCCACGACGATGCGGCCGTCCACCATGCGGGGAACGCCGTCCGATCCGATATCGGCGCGGATGCGCCCGGAGAGCGGCAGATCCGGCTCGTATTGTCCGTCGCCCAAGCGCATGGCGAGCAGCAGATCCTTGGCCGAGACTTTTTGCGCGTCGATGTCGATGATGCGGTGCCCGCCCTCGCCGGGCGTCATGGCTGCGCGGATCTGCCAGGGCCGCTCGGCGGCTTGCGAGCCGATCTTGACCGCGATGCCGCCGCCGTTCGGCCGCGTCACGCCGAGATCGATATTGGTGAACGTCCACTGCTTGCCGTTGCGCTGATCGTCGACGGTCAGGTTGCCGTCTTTGAGCCCGATCTCGGTGAGATCGCGGCCATCCAAGCCGCTCGCATCGAGGCTCTCGATCCAGGAGAGCAGCGCGGCGATGTCGGGAGCGCCGAGGCGCGCATTCGCAGGTGTTGGCGCGGGCGCAGCCGCCGTGCCTGGCCCCGCAGGGACCATGGTGGCCGGCTCAACTTTCGGCGCAGCGAGGGGTGCCGGCCGAACGGGCGCGGGGACGGCGGAAGCGGTGACGAAGGGGCGCTTGTCACTCCCGGCAAACACCGTGACTTTGCTGTCCGGCTCGATCCGCACCGCCATCTCGGCGCCGACCAGGCTGAGGCGCTCGGCGCGGATGCGCCCAGCCAATAGGCTTAAGCCGGAGACGCCGACTTCGGCTTTTGGCGCGCTCGCGACGACCGCGCCGTCGCGATCGCGCACCACGATGTCGCGAATGCGCAGCTTGATGTGTCCATTGGCATCGCGCTCGAGCTGGGTGCCGCCGATCTCGACCTGATGGCCGCCGCCGAATTTTTCCTTGATCGCGGTCGTCAACCAGGGCGTTGCGATATCGAGCCCGACCGGACCGCTCGCGAGGCGCAACCAGAGCGCCACGGTGCCAAGAAACGCGACGCCGGCCAGGGTGCCAGCGACGAGCGCGAACTTGCGCAGGCGCGGCGAGCGCCACAGTGGCCGCAGTGGCTCGTAGAGGAATCGCAGGCGCGACGTTTCCGGCGATACTGGAGGCGAGCTTGACGGCGGCGACTTTAATGCAGCGCCTGAAGTCTCGCCGGCATCGGTCGGCGGCGAAGCATCGCGCGGACGCAAGTGAGCCGTGAGGCTTGCTTCCAGTCGGCGAAGCGCCTCCAGACAAGGATCAGCGTCGTCAAGCGCCATGCCCCGACCGGCGTCCCCTCGATCCCCGTTGCACCGCGGTTGCGCGGGGCACCGGTCCCCCTTTGCCGGGGGTCGATCCCACACCCGGCAAAATGATCGGCTCGGCAACCCCTGGATGGGTCACCGGAGGCGCAAATTGACCCGGAAAAAGGGACGAAAGGAAGGCACATAGGGCGCTTGGCCGCAACGGCTGAGTGCCAAAAACCCGATAATCCACGGGCATTTGTGGAAAATTAACGCAATGCCGCGATCCGGGCTCCTCCTCCCCCAGAGGGCGGAGTGGGAAGCGCCCTACTCCACGTCCTCGACTTCCTTCGGCGCGGTCCCGAATGCCTTCTGCGCCAGCGCCGCTTCCATGAACTGGTCGAGGTCGCCGTCGAGCACGGCGCCGGTATTGGAAGTCTGCACGCCGGTGCGCAGATCCTTCACCATCTGATAGGGCTGCAGCACGTACGAGCGAATCTGGTGGCCCCAGCCGATATCGGTCTTGGCGGCCTGTTCGGCGGCGGCCTTTTCCTCGCGCCGCTTCAGCTCGCGCTGGTAAAGCCGTGCGCGCAGCATCTGCCAGGCCTGCGCCCGGTTGCGGTGCTGCGAGCGGTCGTTCTGGCACACCACCACGATGTTGGTCGGAATGTGGGTGAGGCGCACCGCTGATTCGGTCTTGTTGACGTGCTGACCGCCGGCGCCGCCCGCGCGCATCGTGTCGACGCGCACGTCCGCCTCCTTGATGTCGATTTTGATGCGGTCGTCGACCACCGGATAGATGTTCACGCTGGCAAACGACGTATGCCGGCGCGCATTGGCGTCGAACGGCGAGATGCGCACCAGCCGGTGCACGCCGTTCTCGCTCTTGAGCCAGCCGAACGCGTTGTGGCCTTTGATCTCAACCGTCGCCGATTTGACGCCGGCTTCTTCGCCCTCGGTCTCCTCGATCCACTCCACCTTGTAGCCATGCTGCTCGGCCCAGCGCGTGTACATGCGCATGAGCATGGCGGCCCAGTCCTGGCTCTCGGTGCCGCCGGCCCCGGCATGGACTTCCACGTAGCTGTCGTTGGCGTCGGCCTCGCCGGAGAGCAGCGCCTCCAATTCGCGCCGCGCTACCTCGGCCTTGAGCTTCTTGAGCGCGTCTTCTGCCTCGGCGACGGTTTTCTGGTCCTTCTCCGACTCGCCCAGCTCGATCATGGTGAGCTGATCGTCGAGCTCGCGCTCCATGCGCTCGAGCGCGGTGAGCTGGTCCTCGAGCGCGGTTCGCTCCTGCATTACGCGCTGGGCGCGCTGCTGATCGTTCCAGAGGTTTGGATCTTCCGCCTGCTTGTTGAGCTCGGCCAGTCGCGCGCGCGCCTTGTCCGGGTCAAAGATGCCTCCTCAGCAGCCCGATCGACTGCTTGATTTCGTCGACGATATTCTGGATTTCCGCGCGCATGGCCGGCCCTTGCTCTCGATCCGTTCGTGCCGGCGATTTAGCGATTGCACGAAAGGAGCGCAATGGCTGGGGTGTCTTGCCGACCAACCGAGCCCCTCCCGCTGTTACACCCGGCGGCCGATGCTCCGCCGTTCTGCAGCATCAATTTTTCTCAGGCACGACCGATTACAAATGGCTTGTCTTCGACGCGTTTCCCGGCATTATTCGCTTTGATCATATTTAGATACAGATGTTGCATAGCGGATTCGCGATGATACAGCCTCTATATGGAGGCCCGGACGGAGGCAGTGATGAAATGGGTTACGCGCGCAAACGTTAAGGTCGATCGGGTGGCGTGTCCTTGGCTCATCCGGACCTTCATCGATCCTGATGCCGAGTTCCTGTTCGTTCCTGCCGGGGAGGTCGAGAGCGTGGCGCGCAAGACCGGCGCGCTTCCGTACGACGTTGCCGGGGTCGAGCTCGGCCATCACGGCGAGGAATGCTCGTTCGACGCGATCGTCAAGAAATACGGCGTCAAGGACGAGGCGGTCGGCCGCCTCGCCTTGATCGTACGCGGCGCCGACACCCCGCGCCGCGATCTCACGCCCCAGTCACCCGGCCTCGAGGCGATCGCGGAAGGTTTCAAGCGGCTCGCCGCCGCGGAGGGCTACGACGATCACGAAACGCTGCGCCGCGAGCGGCATCTCTACGACGCGCTTTATCTCTATTGCGGCGGCGATCCCAGCAAGCTGCGGCGGAATTGAGCGCAATCCCACGCAGATCAACGTGCCGCCGCGATCCGCGCGCAAACCTGCGCCGGAGTTGAAGCCACCGTATTCACCTGTCAAACAGCCAATGCTGCGCGGCTGGCAATTTCTTTGTTTCAGCACCACGCGCCGCGTCGTCCCCGCGAATCTCTCTCCTGTCGTCCCCGCGAAAGCGCCCGCCTTCGCTGAAGCTTCGGCGGGCACGTGAGCAAGTCCGCCATAGCCTTGGCGACGGCGGGCGGGGACC
>Ga0306923_10000234_pt1 | contig 41440 bp, 33 predicted proteins | sample sta12Can44000108_FD_203841 | JGI IMG/M metagenome (GOLD analysis project Ga0306923, IMG submission 203841) | Lab enrichment of tropical soil microbial communities from Luquillo Experimental Forest, Puerto Rico - statanox.12C.anox.44.000.108 (v2)... | ecosystem: Environmental > Terrestrial >... | reverse complement strand
ACTTCTTCTGCAAACTCAAACAGTTCCGTGCCATCGCCACGCGCTACGACAAAACCGCGAGAAATTTCCTCGCCGCCCTCCACCTCGCCGCCGCTTCAATCTGGCTCAATTGACGACACGCCTTAGTGTCGAAAAACGGCGTGATGGTCAACGCCGTGGCCGGTTGAGCCGTCGCGATCAGGCCGACGCCGCCGAAGAACATCGCCGTCAAGGTGCCACCGGCCCATGCGGCGAAGGAGCGGGTATTCGCCATTGCATTTTGGTCGCCATAGGGTTCTTCCCTGTTCTAGATCATAGCGGTTGCATTACATCACGAGACAGGAGCGTCAGTATTTCTCCGAAGGGGGTTTTATCAGCGTTTTTCTTGAGGGAACGATATCGCGGCGGGACTCTCTCGCTTTTGGCGAGGCTCTAGCCACGCGCGCACGCGCATGTGGGGGATGACGCGGCCCGCCGAGTCATCCGCATCACCAGGCACGCTCGGATCATCAGATGGATTGCTGTACGCATGGCCACGAACCTCCCTGTGGCAGGCCTTCGGCCTGCGGCCCGATCAGGCAGACTTCGTGACGGAGGCGGCACTCTGTCGTCCGGCTCTGCGGGGCCGGATTGTCGACAGCGACCTCTTCACCCTTTAGGGCTATTTTTGGCGAGACTGTGTCAAATGTCAATCAAAAATTATTTAAGATTTTGCCACTCAAAAAAAGCTGACCGAGAATGATCTCGGAATGTCAGTAGTTATTCGTCATTCCCGCGAAAAGCGGGAGTCTTGGGACCCAAGGAATGGATCGGTTGCCCTGGACCCCCGCTTTCTCGCGGGGGTGACGGTATCCCATCGCAACCACGTGCGCCATTTTCGGTGGGACGCTCAATTCGGACACTCAATAAAGACGACCGGTGATGTGGCTGATAAACACTCCGAGGACGAGGTCCACCAGGACGACGAACACGGCGACGAGGCCGGTCGTGTCGAGCGCGACGCGGGCGATGAACCATTCGTAGACGAGCGTGGCGATCGCCGCGGCGATGTCCATCGCCTCGCTGGCCTGGTTGCTCAGCACTCCGCCTGCAGACACGAGGCCGACCACCACAAAGAGCGCGCTCTGCGGCACCTGGCACCAGTTGTAAGGCACCATGAAATCGAAGAAGCGGTGCGCCCGGCCGATCCAGCGCACGACGTTCAGCATCAGCAGCGGGAAGGCGACCCAGGCGATGACATAGCCGATGGTCTCGACCATGACGATGCGCCAGCCGCCCGACGCTTGCCATTCCGCCATACTGACCCGCATGGCGAGCAGCACGAGATAGAGCGGATAGGATATGACCGCGGCGCGAAACGAGCGCCAGAACCCGTCGAGCGAACGGTCGAAGCAGGAGAGCCCGTCGCGATCGCCGCGCGCCAGCCGCAAACAGCCGGTGAGCGCGAGCCGCACCTCGACCCATGCGGTGTTGCCCATCAGGGAGGGTCGAAGTACAGCCCGAGAAAGGTCTGGTAGATCTCGGTCAGGGCGGCGAGGTCGTCGACCTGGTGCGCCCTCTGCCCGACGAGGCCGAACTCGGCGACCGGGCAATAGGCCCGGATGAAGCGGGCGTCCGAGGTGCCGCCGGTGGTGCTGAATTCGGGTGTCTTTCCGGTAACCCGGCGGACTGCCTCGGCGAGGCGCTCGCCGATCGCGCCGGGCGGGACGAGAAACGCCTCGCCGCTGACCGTGACGTCGAGCGTATAACGGCCGCCGAGCGCGTCGAGCCGCTCGGCCAGCCAGGCCTTCAAGGTCTCGCCGGTCCACCGCTCGTTGAAGCGGATGTTGAAGACCGCCTGCGCGCTCGCCGGAATCACGTTCGAGGCCGGGTTGCCGATATCGATCGTCGCGACCTGAAGGGTCGAGGGCGGAAAATGCTCGGAGCCCTCGTCGAGCTCGGTGGTCGTCAGCGCGTGCAATATCGCGACGAGACGATGTGCCGCATTGTCGGCGAGATGCGGATAGGCAGTGTGGCCTTGCACGCCGTGCGCGGTCAACCGGCCGGTCAGACTGCCGCGTCTGCCGATCTTGATCATGTCGCCGAGGGCTACCGCGCTGGTCGGCTCGCCGACGACGCAGGCGTCGAGGATTTCGCCCCGCTCGGCGAGCCACTCGAGCACCTTCTTGGTGCCGTCGACCGCCGGTCCTTCCTCGTCGCCGGTGATCAACAGGCTGATCGAGCCGGTAAATTCGGCTTTGTGCCGGTCGAGGTAACGGTGCGCCGCGGCGATAAAGGCGGCGATCGCCCCTTTCATGTCGACGGCACCGCGGCCGCACAGCTCGCCGTCGCGCACGACACCCGCAAAAGGATCAAACGACCAGGCCTCGCGCGCGCCCGCCGGCACCACGTCGGTGTGACCGGCAAAGCAGAGATTGGGTGACCCGGTGCCGTGGCGGGCATAGAGATTGTGGACCGGCTCGCCGCCGTCGGCGCAGACCAGCCGGTGGCAGGCAAAGCCCAGCCCTTCCAGTGTCGCGGTGACGATGTCGAGCGCCCCTTCGTCCTTCGGGGTGACACTCGGCCGCCGGATCAGCCGGGCGGCGAGTTCGGCCGGATCGAATGCAGTCACGCTCATTCGCGCAGCAGCTCGTTGATCGAGGTCCGGGCGCGAGTGCGCGCGTCCACCGTCTTGACGATAACGGCGCAATAGAGGCTCGGGCCCGGCCTGCCGTCGGGCAACGGCTTGCCGGGAAGCGCGCCCGGCACGACGACCGAATAGGCCGGGACGCGGCCCATCCTGATCTCGCCCGTCTCCCGATCGACGATCTTGGTGGTGGCGCCGATAAAGGTGCCCATCGCCAGCACCGCCCCCTCTTCGACCACGACCCCCTCGACGACCTCGCTGCGCGCGCCGATAAAGCAATTGTCCTCGATGATGACGGGCTCGGCCTGCAATGGCTCGAGCACGCCGCCGATCCCGACCCCGCCGGAGAGGTGGCAGTTCTTGCCGATCTGGGCGCACGAGCCGACCGTCGCCCAGGTGTCGACCATCGTGCCGCTGTCGACATAGGCGCCGACATTCACAAAGCTCGGCATCAAGACGACGTTCGGTGCGATATAGGCTGAGCGGCGCACGATCGAGCCCGGCACCGCGCGAAACCCGGCGTCGCGGAAGCGGTTGGACGACCAGCCGGCGAATTTCGACGGCACCTTGTCCCACCAGCGAGAAGCGCCGCGCTCGGGGTCGCCCGGGCCGCCCGGGATCTCGACCATGTCGTTGAGCCGGAACGACAGCAGCACCGCCTTTTTGAGCCATTGCTGGACCTGCCAGCCACGGGCGGTCTTTTCGGCGACGCGCAACCTGCCCTCATCGAGCCCGTCGAGGGCCGCCTCGACCGCGTCGCGCATAGCGCCACGGGTCGACGCAGTGAGCCTTTCGCGGTCCTCCCAGGCGGCATCGATGGTCGCGGCGAGATCGGCGTCGGTCATGTTTTCTAGCGTCGCTAAAGATCGGAGAGGGAGTGGGCACCATGATCGAGCCTCCCCCAGGGTGTGTCAACCGAGGGGCTCGGTCTCGACCGTTTGTCGCGATCCTACGCGCGCCTCAGTTTCCGTGCTCTACGGGAAGAAACAGCGTAAACCACGATTCCGGCCCGGTTTTCGAGCAAGCCTGCACCTGCAAGTCATCGGTATTTCGAGCAATCCAAGGGCAAATTCCCTAGTGGGCGAACAGGGAAATAAATCGGCCTAACAGCGAGGCAAATCCGCGTAACAGGGAAGTACCAGGGACGCCCGTCGAGAGCGGACGCCAGCGCGTTTGGTCAGCGCGGCGGCTCCGGTTCGGCTTGACGAAACCTCAAAAGCCGCAGGCTGCTCACCACCGCACCGGCCGCGGCAAAGCCGGCCCCGACGAGCAGGGGCAAGGTGGCACAGCGGCCGATGCCACCCGGGCCGGCACTCGTCAGCGCGAAGATCAGCCCGACCAGGGCCGCACCCAGGGTCTGCCCGACGAGCCGCGCGGTGGCGAGAATGCCGCTGGCGCTGCCGGCGCGTTCGCGCGGTGCGCTGGCAAGGATGGTGCGGTTGTTGGGGATTGGAAGAAGCCGAACCCGACGCCGCAGATCGCCATCCACCAGGCGATTGGCGATACCGCCGCGTGCGCTTCCTGGGAAGCCACCAGAACGGGGCCCAGGCTCAACACGGCCAAACCAATCTCGCCGAGAATGCCGGCCGGATAGTGCCGGTCGACGAGCCATCCCGCGATGAGTGCCGTGAAATCGACTGCCACCGGCCAGGGGGTCATCAAGAGGCCGGTCTCGACCGCCGATCGGCCGAGCACCTCCTCGAGGAAGAACGGCAGCGAGACTAAGCGAAGGATAGGTGTGATACATCTGCCCGCCCGGTCGCTTGTAGTCTTCGGCCGTGTAAAGCAGGTACTGATGCAGGGTCTCGCCATAGATCGGGAATCCCTGCGCCCGTGACCGCGCGATCTTCATGCCAGAGATCGTGATGTTCCAGACCCCTATCCGACAGATAGTCGCGTAAACAACGGGGCGGGTTTCGGTTGACCGAAAGGGCGCGCCCGAACCTGGACATCGGGCAGGATGTCGCCGATCAGGCCGGCAACTTACTCGGGCAAGGTGTTCCGGAGCAGATGTTGTGGTGCCTTTCGCACCTCTTGCGCCGTTAGAAGGTCCGCGCTCCGGTTATGTTTTGCGACCGCAGATGCTGTCGAAATTCCCGGCGAAGTTATTGCCTGAGAATCTCATTGAAGCCGCACCGGTTCCACCATAGTGAACCTCGGCGGTGCCATCCGGAAATACCATCGCGCTGTTAATGTGCCCGGTCCCGTCCTGTCGACCACCGTTCCCGTAATCCGACCCCGCCAGGATTTCAATGACGGTGTCCCTGCCGCTCCATGAAGCTGCGCAGCACGGCATTCATGCGGCCCTGCCAGCCGCGCCCGGCGCGCTTGAAAAATTCCAGCACGTCCGCGTCAAAGCGCATGGTCACCTGGCGCTTGTTCTCTTCCGGCCGCCGCATGAGCCCGGTCGCCGCGTGAGCACGGCCCACCCAATCGGTGGGAATCCCTTCCCACGCGGGATCGCCTGCCATGTCCGCCGCCAGCTCTTCTTCGGTCTTGGCGGCGACCCCCGCCCAATCGGTTCTGTCGTCGCCGCGCGCTTCCATCGCCGCTAGTTCTTCAGCCGTATATTTCACGATATTGCCTCGTTTCCTCATCTCTTGCCCTCCTCACCGAAATAATCCTGCAAATATCTTCGCCGCGCCGGGTCCAAACCACCGCAATGATTACCCCTTCCAACGCGCCTATGCTCAAAATCCGGCGCTCTCTTCCACGAGGAGACTGAGCGTCGAGCCGAGGCCTTCCGTCGAATAGGCGCGCGGCGCGGATGAAATCGAAGCCGTGCTTTTTGATATTCGATTGCCGCTTACGCTCATCCCATTCAAAGCGCATAGCAAGCGCTTGTAGCTACGTTATAACTACGGCCGTCCCTGACGGCAAGGGAACATACGAAAATAGCTCATGGCGCCGGTCGGATCGCCAGCCAGAGTGTCCCGATCACCAACGTTAGCAGTGTCAGTGGCACGCCGATCCGGTAATAATCTCACAACCCGACCACCACGCCGCTGGCGGCCGCACGCTGTCAAGCTCAGCAAGGGGCCGGCGTCAGAAAGTGCTTCACTTTGGTCGTGCCGGATCGTTGCTCGGCCTGCCACAGATCATATTGCAGTTGCAGTTGCAGCCAGCTTTCCGGCGACCGCCCGAATGCCTTGGACAGCCGAATAGCCATGTCGGGGGAAATCCCCGCATGGACCGTTAAGCAGCGCCGAGAGCGTGCGGCGGGAGACGCCGAGGCCGTCAGCGGCGGCCGTTACCGTCAGCTTCAAGGGATCGAGGCACAGCTCCTTGATGACCTCCCCGGGATGTGGCGGGTTGTGCATGCGCGACATTGTGTTTTCGTCTCCTTCGCAGCGGTTCAGTGGTAATCGACCGGATCGACATTGGTGACATCCTGACCCTCGAACTCGAAGATCACGCGCCAGTTGCCGGAGATCGAAACCGACCATTGGCCGACGCGGTCGCCACGAAGGGGATGCGGCTGGGCACCGGGCAGCGCCATGTCAGACGGTACCGAGGCAGTCGCAAGAGCCGCCAGCACCGCGTGCAACCGTTTCACGTGTTGAGCGGAAACGCCGCTTGTGTCGCCCCGTGAATACAGCCGCTCCAGACCCCTGTGGCGAAAGCGCAGGATCATTCTTGGCAAGTGTAACGTATCACATCACACTTTGCCAAGAACGTAAAGATACGCCGCGGTTCAACAAGCACTGCTCGCTCGGTCTCCTCCCGACTCCATGTTTCTGGCCAGGCTTAACCCGATCGAACCGCCGTGGTACGTGACCCGTATACTCGGTGATGCGGGAGGGGTGGCACTGCGAGGCGTCCTTCTATCCCGATCAAAGAACATTATCCGATATAGAAACCGCAGTACCGGGAGCCGGAGTTGCGGCTACGACGCCGGTGAGGAGCGCCCGTGCCGCTTCCGACGCCGACAGGATTCCCGCCGACTCCGGGTGCCGCTTTCCTAGAACGGACGTGAGACAACGCTTACATTCGGAAACCCCCGTATCCGAAGATCATCAGGCCATTCGCTCCAGTCAGCACCAGCGTAGTCATTCAACCGGAGCCGTTTGGTGCCATCGTGCGGTTTGCTGCCTAACCGCTGGACGAAGATCGGGATGCTGGCCTCCTGCACTCAGCGACAAGGGCACGCGCCCATTCCAGGTGAAACGGTCGCGACCCGGCACCAGATTCACTGCCATTGATGACCCATTGCAACAGCGGTGTGAATCTGTCCAGGCGTACTGGCGCCAACTGCGGCTCGATACTGACGCCGTGCACCACGGCAGGGACGGTCAGCAGTTTCGGAACGTCGCGCCCAAGCTCGGCCTGGTCAACTAACACGACCAGCCAGACATTGGGATATCCGCGGCCCAATCGTCCGGCAGCATCTCTGGCGCATTGCCGATGCGCTTCGTCAGAAGCAGCCAGTCGAGGTTCCGCGTCCGGCGGATCAGCCTCCATAGCCGGTCACGCACCGCCGGATCAACCTCGTTGTCAAACACGTCAGCCATCGACGCGCAGAAGACGCGGCGACGGCGTCGCGCGGCGCCCGCAAGACAATCCCATTTCAGCGGCTCGCCCCAATACGCATCGCCAAAATAGCGGCGCGGAGCGTGTGGTCCCCAATGCACCCGCTTGAACGATCTGGTGTCGAGCGTCGTCGCGTAACAGCGATCGCAGAGCGGACTGACCTGGGTACAACCTCAAAAGGGATTGAAGGTGTGGTGACACCACTCGTTCTTAGTGACCGCTCCCATTCCGCAACGCTCTGACCGAGTTAAGCCGCTCCGTCGCGACGCTAAACGTCATCAGCAGGGCCGCGGCTACCTGCAGCCCGATACATACGGCAAGGACCGCTCGATAGCTACCAGCAAGATCACGGGCAGCGCCCAGGACGATAGGGATCATCGAATAGGAACCGTTGAGATAGTAACCGAGCATCCGCGCACATCGGCCAGCAGAAAATTCACAGCGTCGAGCGAGACCGGATGGAAGCGCGCGCTGCGCGCCCTGCCCGGCGTCAAGGCGCCGGTCAGATCTACAACCAGAGTGTCCCGATCGCCAACGTCAGCAATGTCAACGGCACGCCGACCCGGCAATAATCCCAAAACCCGATCACGACGCCGCTGGCGGCAGCGCGCTGCACGACGATCAGGTTGGCGATCGAGCCGAGCACGGTCAGATTACCGGCGAGGGTCGAGGCCATCGCTACCGTCAGCCAGGCCTGTGCCGGGTCGCGCAAGCTGTCGATGAAGGGTCTCAGCACCACCACCGCCGGCACGTTGCTGACCAGATTGGACAGGATCGCGGTCAGCGCAGCCAGCACCGGCAAAGCGATCGAGTGCAGGCGACCCGATGCGGCGACGACCTCGCCGCTGAGCAGGCCGTGCTTGGCGCCGGCGACGATGATGAACAGGCCGGCGAACATCAGCAACAACGACCAGTCGATCTGCGCATAGACCCGCTCGCTCCTCACGCGGCGGGTCAACAACAGCAGCCCGCCGACGATGATCGCCACCTTTGCCGGCGGCTGTCCGGCGAAGAACAGGGCTGCGACCAGTGCCGTTCCCGCCAACGCCCGCCACATCAGCACGCGATGAAACCGGATCGGCGTCGAGGGGGCAGTCAGCTGCGCGCCGCTGGCGAATTCGCGGCGGTGCAACAGCGCGATCAGGACGACCGTGAGCAGCAGCCCGAACAGCGCCACCGGCGCCAATGCCGCCGCGAAATTCACGTAAGGAATATGCGAGAAGCTGCCGATCATCATGTTCTGCGGATTGCCGGTGATGGTCGCGGTCGAGCCGATGTTCGAGGCCATCGCGGCCACCAGCAGGTAGGGCACCGGGTTGCGCTGCAATGTCAGGGTCAGCTCGGCAACGAGCGGCGCCAGCACCAAGCAGACCGCGTCGTTGACGAGAAAGGCAGAGAACACCCCGGCGGTTGCCGCAACCGCGGCCAGCAAGGCCAGCGGCCGGTGAGCCCGCCGCATGACCCAGCCCCCTGCCATCGCGAAAAAGCCCGAGAGGCGCAGATTGGCGTCGAGGATCATCATGCCGAGCAGCAAGGTCAGCATGTCGAGATCCAACCGCCTTATTTATTATAGGCTTCGTCGGGCGGTAGCGCGCCTGACGCAACCATCAGCGAGGCGCCCACCAGAGCCACGCCGGCACGGTCGATTGCCAAGCCCGGGGACGCGGCCGACCGCCAGTGCCACATAGCTCGCCGCAAAGACCACCGCGGCGGCGAGGCGGCCGGCATCGCGCTCGAACAGTGTGCCGGGAACGACGAGCGGCAGCAGACCGCCATCACGGCCAGCAGCACCACGATCAGGACGGCGACCGGGCCGAGCCGGACGGCGCACCGCGAGTGCGCCGGCGGCGCGGCCGCTGAAGCAGCCTCGGCTGGCGGGGTTACTCGACCAGGACCGAGGGGTTCGTGGGTCATACACCCGTTAACGGAACGGATGTCGATCAGTTTGAATGATTAGATTCAGGTCCGCGGTCTTCCGTCGCTCGCCGCGTTACTTCGCCGGCCGCGTTTTCATTCGGGAGGCGCACCCTCGTCAAGCTTTGGCAGCCGTCAGCCGAGCCAACCGGTCGCGACACCGACGAGCAATACGGCGCCGATGAGGGCGCGATAGGCGGCAAAAGGCCAGGCCGAGAACCTCTCGAGGATTTGCAACAGGCCCCAGATCGCGACGAACGCCGAGAGGCTCGCAATGATGAGCCCGACGCCGAGCACCGCCCAGCCGTGCGCATCCAGGCCCGCATGCCGCAGCTCCTCCAGCTCTTTGATGCCGGCGAGCGCGATGGCCGGCAGCCCGAGCAGGAAAGAGAGCCGGGCTGCCTCCTCGCGCTTGAAGCCGAGGAAGAGTGCCGCCGTTAGGGTCGAGCCCGAGCGCGACACGCCCGGGATCAACGCGCCGACCTGCGCGATCCCAACAAGCAAGCAGTCGACGAGGCCGACCCGGTCGAACGAGCGTTGATGCCGCGCGGCCAGCTCGGCGAGGCCGAGCAGTAGCGCCATGACGATGCAGGCCGCACCCACTACCCAGAGGGCGCGGAGCGGCGAGCTACAGGTGTTGAGCGTCTTGGCCAGCGCAAGTCCAGCAAGGCCGATCGGTATCGTGCCGATGACGATCCCGAAAGCAAATCTGAGCGAGTGGTCGGAGAAGTCTCGCCGGGCGAGCGCGGACAGCGAGCCGATGAGGATGTCCCTCACGTCTCGCCAAAAGTAGCCGATGACAGCGGCAAGTGCTGCGAGCTGCATCGCGGCCGAGAATGCCGACCCCGGATCCTGCCAGCCGAAGAGCGCGGGCACGATGCGCATATGCGCAGTCGACGAGATCGGCATCAGCTCGGTGATGCCTTGGACGACGCCCAGCACGGCCGCTTTCGCATAGCCGAGCGAGACGAACCCGGTGTCGATGCCACTAGTGCAAGCCTCAGCCATAAATCTCTTCTCCCCGCGAGTGAGGAGTTGCAGAAAGGCCCGCCATCGGCGTTCATCGGCCCCGGGCGATGAGACCATCGGATCGAGCGGTTCCCTCGCCTACCCTGCCCGCCTTCTATCACGCGAGCCCAAGCGGTCAACGTCGCCTTCCGTTGCGACGACCGGCTGTGGTCAATTACGGTCGCTGAAGCGGCTCCTCGCAAAGGCTCGCAGCTGACCAAGCTGATCTTTTGTCTCACACCCCCTCAAAATGCCGGAGCGATCACCCGTAATCCCCGAGGAATGAACAGCGCGGCCGGTCCCGGGGCGAGGCAAAAGGCGAGCAAGATCATCCGTGCGATTGACATCTTTTTGCCCCACAAATTGTGTAGGATCGCACTCGGCCTTGGTGTGCCGGCCAGGCCCGCGTGGGGAGCGGTGTCGGGGGTGTCCCCCCAAAACCCGGCGCCGCTCCTTCCCTCGCCCTCTGTTGTTGCGCGCCTCCCGATACCATTGCGGCTGGTGTGGCAGGGCCGCGGCCTAAGGCCATTCTAAATCAAGGCTATGGCGGTGTTGCGATTTCCGCAGAGAGGAATGCCGAAGCAACTGGGTCGCGATCGCCGGTGCCAGGGGCAATCCCGGCTCACCCGCTCTGGCGCCCCCCACTTGATCGACACGACGGCCCGTCCCCGAGCCCCGCATCCGCGACACCTGACGCGCCACTTGAGGTCGAGCACCTTGGCGCTCGGGCTGAACCCAAGCCCCAGAAGGAAGTCTGAGGTCAACAATGCGACGTGATGGCAGGCGGCGCAATCAACCTTGACGAGATCGCCGCGCCGGAGGTCCTCGATCCGGGCCAGGTACAGAGGCAGCATTCCGGTCTTCCGTTCCCGGAATGTTCTAGGAATGCCGGCGGGCCTCGTCAACGGCGATTGGCTGTCAACCACGGTCCCGGTCCCGCTCCTGCCCCGATCCGCATCGCCTGTTCGCGAGCGAGTGTTTCACGGGTAGTTTCATCGTCGCCTCGGGATCACCCTCGCGGGCGGGTCTGCTGTTTGCTCAGCTCTGTCAGCGGCATCAGCTAGCTTATCGAAATCGCGAGCCGAGCCGTGCAGCCGCTCCTTGATGGCTCGCGTTGTGGCTTCCTCTGCTGTCTGGCGAGCCTCGGCAGCGTTCTGGCGATAATATCGCGTCGGCAGCGTTGGCGCGTCTTGGGGTTTGTCCATGAGCCGCAACATAGCAGGGGCCCTGCGGATCGGGAGCTTTCCCGGCCACTGGGCCAAAGAAAACACTGCGAGGGACGGCTTCTTGACGCCGGCCGGGGCAGTGGGTTGACGGACATTTGAGTAAAATCCGCTCCAGCTAGTTTGGATTGGTGGCATCGGGGAATGGTCAGAGGAGCATCCGAGCGCCAGGGAGCGGAAAAAATGAACTTTGAAACGGTTAGCCTGCTAATGAATTACTTGGAGATCGGGGTGTTGCTGGCGATCCTGTTCCGCCTCGGCCGCACTTTTGAGCTGATCGCAAATACGCAGCGCGAGCTTAGACGAACAATCCTCTCGCATGCGATCAAACCTTGAACACCTGCCTGTCTGCTCGCGCGGTTATTGCCCGCTCGGCGTAGCCTGGTCCCCGGCGCGCCGGCAGACATAGGCCCCGAGCGCCGTTTCCGCGAGCAACCGTGCCTCTGCCAGGTCCGTGGTGCGTCCCGCTGCAATTGGGCGAGGCCACCCGAGGATCGTGACGCTCCATTGAAAGCGATCTGGGCCGGGTGCCCGCGTGTCCCGGACGGTGCAGCGCGCAACCATCAGCTCCGTGCTCGGGCTGATCTTCCGCCATAGGGGGCTGATGGGTCTGTTCTGTTGCCTGACGCGAAGGTCACGGGCAGGTCGGCTGAGAATGGGCGCAGGCGCGTCACCCTCCGTGGGTTGCGCGCAAAGACGTTTAGGCGAGGTCATTCATGGAACTTTCGCAAGTTTCACGAGTACAGTACGGTATACGGGTTTCCTTAAAGTATGCCTAATGTAACAGTTTGTAACAAACTTGTCAACAGCCCAGTAGGCGTCACCGGATCGCGAGCGCTCTGGCTCATTCAGATCGTGCAGTGGCGACTCGTATAGTCATGCGCGGCCCTGGGCCGGCATTCACGCAGCCCGGCGAGACTCGAGTTGATGGCCCGTCAAGCCTGGTCAAGCCAGGTCAAGCCCGGCCATGACGGAAGAGTGAATCTTGCGTTTGCGTCTGAACACTAGAGAGGATTTCCGTCGACCAGACCCGGCACCAGTCCTTGCGCTGCTTTGAACCGCACAGACACGGCGAGGCGCTCGCGCCAGTAGGTCGCGTTGGGCGAATCGGCCAGTTCTGCGACCGCGCCAACGAGACGCCCACTCCATCTCGCCTCCGGCCGGCTTTGCAGCTCCGCCAAGATGACTGGGCAGCTCGGACGGGTTGTTGACCGCCACCTGTTAAAGATAGCCGCGTCAGTATGTACGGGCGGTAGCGGCATGAGCAGCTTTCCCACCGGTCAATTGCGATTATCGCGGCTGGCGTTCCGGCACTCCTCACCGTCGTCGTCGGCGGTGCCATCGGCTGCTCGCTGTTTCATAAGATATGGGTCCGCCCCTCACCCGCCGGATCCCCCATATCTGCCCTGTTCGATCCGCGATAAGATATTGAATATCATATTAAAATCGGAGCAAGTGCGCTCAAAGTCACAACCTGATCCGAGGAATGCCGCTCTAAGTCGAGATTTCACGATCGCTTCTAGAGTTTTCACGATAGATGTGCGGTTCGGGATGTCGTGATGAAAGGTTGAACGATGTCAGCCTCTTGGTTCGGCCGGTTGTCGCGCCGCTCACCAGTGAACGACATACGACCCGGTAACCGCTACCGTCGTCAGCTCGGCAGCTGTCTTGTCGCCACCGCAACCGTGCTCGAACTGCGTTCGGATCTCGTCGGGATCCCGCACGTCCAGTTTGCCATCGCCGTCGACGGCTCGGAGGCGAGGCTGTCGGACGGTGATACGCGGGTCTTGGCTCTCCAATCTTTCATCGATACCTATCGCGAGCCTCTCGCGCAGGGAGTTCAACCTGATGCGGACGGCATCGACAGTGCGATCGTGATCCGATTATTGCCGAGGCCATTACCAACCTGATCGCCGTCAGTTCGGCACCCCGTGCATGCCGGCCGCGTCGGCTTCGCCACGACAAGCGTAGCGGCCTGCAGTCGAGCTGCCATATGACTCGTGCCCCTTGAGGTAATAGATCCCGCTCTGGGCATCGAGCCAGACAACGGTATCCTTGGGGCAATGCGCCTGCGCCTGCTCTTCCGTCCGAAAGGCCACTAGGACGGTAGGAGTTTGCGTGCAGGCCGCGCAGGACAGAGCGAGAGCGATCAGCAGTTTCCACACCGATCGGCGCCTGCCGGCTTTGCCACAAACGTCGTCTTGCGCCAGTCGCAATCCTCAATCTCCTCTGATCGAGACTATCCGTCAGCCTCGCCCGGCCTACCCTCATCGAGGTATAAACGCAAAGGGCATGGGGACGCGATGCCTCGACCCGAATGATTAGCCAAATCCGGGTTACCGTCTGGGTTGCCGTCGAGCATTATGTCGACCGTGTCGGATCAAGGGACATAAAGACGATGGCAACGACAACAACCTCGCCGACTTCGTCCGGACAGCCCGCAGCGTATATGCGCCTGGCCGAACTGCTCATGGGATCGCGGATTACGATGGGATTGCGAATGTCGCACGCAAGTTCCTAACCGAGCAGGGTCTCGCCGATCGTTCCGAGGTGGTTGCGGGAGACTTCTTCCAGGCGGTGAGGCTCGGCTACGACGCCTATTTCATCAAGAGTGTGCTGCACGACTGGGGCGACGAGCAGTGCGTGTGCATTCTGGACAATATACGGCAGGCGATGCCGGCGCACGGGCGCATTCTGATCACCGAGATCGTGCTCGAGCCGGGCAAACCGATCGGCCACCCGCACCGGTTCATCGACATGGAGATGATCGTGAGCCTGGGCGGCAAGGAACGCACAGCGGAGGAGTTCGACGACCTGCTTCGCCGGACCAACATGCGGATGGAGCAGGTTCACTCGATCGAAGGCAGCTTCTTCTCCGTCGTGGAGGGATCTATGGCCTAGGCCGCCACCCGAGTCCGGCATGAAGGGCGTTACCGGCGGTCAGCTCTCTTTTGAAAAACCCTTGGAACGCATGCAGCTGTTCAAGACCTGGTCGGCGTAGCCCGCGGCCTGCGCGCGCATCGATTGGTTCTCGATTGCCGAGGTGCCGCTGAACGCCCAGTTTCCGCCGAGCGTGGCGTTGATGTCCTGATTGATCCCGCGTTCGTTGGCCAGAGCTGCGTTCGCCTGCGCATTGCAATCGCGCAGCTCGCGGGAAATTGTTTCGTCGTCGGCGCCTGTCTTGACCCAGCGAACCTCGGTGGTGGCCGGGGTGGCGCAGACCGCGAGCAGCAAGGGCCCGAAAAGTGCGGACATGGCCCGCAAACCTCGGTCACCGTTCATTCGGTACCTCCTTCTCAGGCGTGGGCGTCTCCTGACCCTTTTTCGGCTCGAGCAGGTCGGAGAGCTTCATCTTCAGCTGGGTCGCCTTGTACGACGGAATGGCGTAGGTCCAGCGGGACGCTTTTTCGTCGATCGCTTTCGCCTCGGCCTCGGCAGATCCGGATCCGGCGGCCGAGAATGCGGCCCAGTGCGTGTCGTCTTTGTCGAGCAGCCTGACATCGACGGTCAACCCGTCGAACGTTGTCAACGACGCTGTGACGACGTCCTTGTTGGGCACCGGCATCTCGGCCGCTGGCTTGACGTCGTCGAGGTCGAGGTTCTCGAGCACCATCGCCGGCTCGCTGGTCGTCGTCTCGCTCTTGAATTTCGCATCGGCGGGCGCTTCCTCGACCGTGAACTTATCTTCGGGCTTCGCGCGGGTAATCACGAGCTTTGTGCCGTCAGGCTGGGTCAAGGTCGCCTTGGCGATTCGCTTCTCGGGGATGTCGAGGATGCGCCGGTCGAGCCAGCTCGACAGCTGATCGGAAAATTCGAGCGAGCCGCGGGCGAGCCACGCCTGGGAGTCACCGGGCTTGCGGACATAGACGCCGTCAGTGCCGGTGCCCAGCCGATCATAACGCCGCTTGCCGATGATCAGCTCGGCGAGCGGCGCGCCGGATTTGTCCTTCAGTGTCACGAGGGTCGATTTGCCGCTGCCCGGGTCCTCGACATCGAGCCGCGGATAGAACTCGGCTTGATTGGTCTTCGGCTCGACGAGCAATAAATCCGTCATCGCCAGCGCGATCTGGCGAACCTTGCCGGCCGCGGCGGGATAGTTGCCCTTCTCGGCGACGAGCCAGTTGTCGCCGTCGCGTACGAACGTCAACGAGAGGGCGCTGCGCTTGATGCCAACCGAGCCGACATCACCGAGTTTCGTGGCCAGAGCCGGGAGGGCACGCTCGCCGGGGGCGGCGCGGCTGACACCGCGGTCGCCGGTGGCGATTGCGACGACTGCCAGCACCATGAGAGCCAATGTCGCGGCGGCGAGAAGGATCAGTCCTTGTTTCTGCATTTTCTCACTGCGAGCAAAATTACCCTCACCCACCCAGCCCTCCGGTCTGGGCCCCCCCTTTCCCGCAATGCGCCCGCAATGCGGGAGAGGGTGCCGAGCGTAGCGAGGCGGGTGAGGGCACTCCGATCACGCTTCTGCGGCGCGGCGGCTTCGCCGCTTTAGACGCAAGACACCGAGAATGACGGCGACACCTGCGACGAGGATCGGGATCAGCGCGATATCGAGAAATTCGAGCCCGGCCTTCAGCCGCCCGATATCTCCGCGCAACGACCCCTGGACGGCACGCAGCTGGCGGCGGGTTTGCAGCATATCGGCGCGAAATTCTTCGATCGTCTTTGTCTGCTCGGGGGAAAGAGTGGTCGGCGCGTTGGCCTGATCCTTTCCGGTGATATCGGCCAATTTTGCCTGAGTATCCTTGAGCTTTTGCTGCAACGCGCGCTCCTCGGCGCTGTAGCGTTCCTGCGCGTCGCGCCCGATACGGTTGACGACCTCGAACGGCCGCGCTGATGTGCCACGGCTGCGCAGACCGACCAAATCATTGCCGCCGGCGAGCACCTCGACCGCATTATCGACAAAGTCCGCGTTGTTTGCGGTCGGGATAGCAACCCGCTGCCCAAAGAAGTCCTGGGTCTGCATCCAGAAGCGGTCGTCGAGCATGTCGGTATCGGCGACGACGACGACGTTGATCGGCTGAGCCGAAGTCTTGACCCAGTCGGCCGCGGGAGCCTCGGCGGGCTTCGCCGCCGGAGTAGCCTCAGCCGCCTTCTTCTCGCCTGCCTCGCTTGCAGGCGGATCGCTCGCCTCGGGTTTCGCAGCAGCCTCGGGTTTGGCGGGTTCCGGCGGTTTTGGCGGGCCGTCGGGAAAGGCGGTGTCGACCATGCCGGTCACGTGGGCGGCGAGGATGTAGCGTTTGTTGTCCGACTTGAACTGAGCGAGCAGGCCAGCAACATCGGGCAGCCCGGTCAATTTCTCGGCCGGAATCTTGGTCGACTCGGACGAGGTCGTGATCAGCGGCTCGATCGTCGTCTTGGCGCCCTCGAGAGGCTCGATGATGCCGGATGAAGCCATCATGATGTGGCTCAGATCGGCCGTGATCATGTCCTCACGATTGAGGTTCGCGGCCTGGAGATTGATCCAGGCGATATAGTCGAGCGGCCGCGTGCCGCGTCCGGGAACGGGTACGCCCACTCGTTGAGCATTGCGACGGTCGCCGGCGATCGTATTTGCCGGCACCTCGATCCCCCAGGACTTGAACAACCGCTCAAGATTGCTGGAGGTGGGCGAGCCGGGCGGGTTGAGCTGGCTCGGGTGGGAGGCCTGGAGCTCGGACAGCGGGTCGACGAAGACCAACGCCTTGCCGCCCTTCAAGACGAACTGGTCGATCGCGAACAACGTCTTGTCAGGCAAGTTCTGCGGATGCACCAGCATCAAGACGTCGATATCCGCCGGTATCGCGTCGATGTCGGAAGCCAGCGGCTTGACCCGGTCGAGTTGCTGCAGTTGTTCGATGACGGCCATCGGCTCGCTCGGCCGGCCGCGCATCATCGCCATCATGTCGCCTTCGAGCGGCAGTGTGGTCATCAAACCGACGACGGTCTTCTTCGGAAAGGCCAGGCTGTGGACGAGCTTTGTCAGATCGTATTCGAGAAAGCGTTCGCGCTCGGGCGCAAAGAAGGCGATGACCTGCTGATCGTCGGTCGAGTTGGTGGCAGCGAGACCAAAATAAACCTGCTCGCCTTGCGCATCGAGCGGCACCCCTTTCAACCCGAAGGCAACCGCGCGGTCCTCGACGTCCGAAAAGGCCTGCGGGTTGTAGACTTCAAGGCGGATCTTGCCGTGCGCCGCTGCGACATACTGGTCGAGCAGCTCGCGCACCCGCTGGGCATAAACGCCATAGGAGGGGACTTCGTCGCCGAGACGGGTCGAATAGTAAAAGCGCAGGGTAATGGGCTCGTCGATCTTTGCCAGCGTGTTCCGCGTTCCTCGTGACAGCGTATAGAGATGCTCCGCGGTCAGATCGAGACGCGACGTCAGAAAGCGGGCGGCCACGATGTTTGCGGAGGCAACCATCAATACGATCAAAACGAGCACGGTGACTGCGACCCCGCGCCGTGACGCGAGAAGGGCGTGAAATCGCTCGGAGAAGTCCATCTCATTCGGCCTTTTCGACGTCGACCAGGATCGCGTTGGCGGCGAGAAAGGCGATGATGATCGAAACAAAGTAAAATACGTCGCGCAAATCGATGACGCCGCGCGTGATGGCGCCGAAATGGCCGAGGAAGCTTATATGAGCGACGCCGCGGATCAGCCATTCGGGTGCCCAACCCTGAAGCATGCCGAGCACGATCGACGAGCCCGCCGCGGTGAACACAAAGGCGAGTGCAGCGGTGACGACAAACGCGATGACCTGATTCTTCGTCGTCGCCGAGACGCAGGCGCCGACCGCCAGCAATGCGCCCGCCATCAGCCAGCTGCCGATATAGCTCGCCAGGATCACGCCGTTGTCGGGCCGGCCGAGAAAATTGACCGTGATCCAGAACGGGAAGGTCAAGGCCAGCGCGATACCGGCAAAACACCAGGCGGCAAGGAATTTTCCGACCACCGCCTCGGTCATGCGTATCGGCAATGTCAAAAACAGCTCAATCGTCCCGCTCTTGCGTTCCTCGGCCCATAGCCGCATCGACAATGCCGGAATCAGGACGAGGTAGAGCCAGGGGTGAAGGGAGAAAAAGGATTGCAGGTCGGCCTGCCCACGCTCGAAGAAATTGCCGAGAAAGAACGTCAGTACTCCCGCCAGGACGAGAAAGATGACGATGAACACGTAGGCGAGCGGAGTGGCGAAATAGCTGGCAAGCTCGCGGCGAAATATGGTCAGGATGTTGCGCATTGTTGTCGGATCAAAAGTCGAACGGGGGGTCGAAGTCGCGATAAGCAAGTCTCGCTTCGTCTTCCCGGCGAAAGCCGGGACCCATTGCTCCGCTATCCCGGACTTTCAAGCAGTGGCAACATCGTGTCGATCGTGACCCGTTCGCGCTGCGGAGAAATGGGCCCCGGCTTTCTTCGCCGGGGAGACGAGCGGATGAGTGGCGGGGAATTTCTTCACACGCTTCTTCGCCGGGGTGACGGTAATCTAACCGGGTCATCTCGTCAGGCGGCGGCAGCGACAGGAGCCGCCTGCGGCGGTACGGTCGTGATTTCGCGGAAGACGTCGTCGAGCCGGCCGCGCTCTACCCTCAGACCCGTGACCTCCCAGCCATGGGCGCGCGCGAGGTCGGCGACTTTTGCGACAACCGGGCCATCGCCGCCGGGGAAAATCATCAGCGCGTCACCCTCACTGTCGCTGACCGCCTCGACAGCGGCCACCCCGGGTAGCCGCGCCAACTCGGCGCGAACCTGCGGCTGGGTCCCGGAGGCGATGCCGAGCCGCACGGCGTTGTGGTGGCGCGAGCGTTCGGCCAACTGTGCGGGGGTCCCGTCGGCCAAAATGCGGCCATGTGCGATAATGATCGCCCGGCTGCACACCGCTTCGACCTCTTCAAGCAGATGGGTCGAAATAATGATCGCCTTCTCGGGGCGCATTGCTGCGATGATCCGTCGCATTTCATATTTCTGGTTGGGGTCGAGCCCGTCGGTCGGCTCGTCGAGGATCACCACATCGGGATCGTGCAGCAGCGCTTGCGCCACCCCAACACGGCGTTTGAAGCCCTTTGACAATGTCTCGATCGGCTGATGCAGAACCCCGGCGATCCTGATCATCTCGACGACACGGCCGATGCGACTCTTTGCCTCGGCGCCGCCAAAGCCGCGGATATGGGCGATAAAGTCGAGAAAATCGGCTGGTGTCATGTCCGGATAGGCCGGTGCACCCTCGGGCAGATAGCCAATGCATTTCTTTGCCGCGATCGGTTGCGTCGCGATGTCGTGGCCGCAGACGATCGCGGTACCGGCGGTCGGGGCGAGAAAACCCGTGATCATCTTCATCGTCGTCGACTTGCCGGCGCCGTTCGGGCCGAGAAAACCAAGTACCTCACCGCGCGGCACCGTGAAGGAGATGTCGTCGACCGCCTTCAGCGGGCCGAAATGTTTGACGAGGTGTCGTATCTCCAGCATCGCCTTATCGTCGCTTCAGATTGCGGAAACACTGTATCAACATGACGGCAGTTTTGTGCCGTTTGCCGCCGGCTCCGGTGCCGCGTGCAGCTGCCCAGGGTCGGCGCCCGGATAAGGGAAGCCGGGGGTCGATGACAAGAGAATTCGTGTCGCGGCGTTGCCTCGGGCCGGGTCCCTGATGATCCGCCGGCTGCGTCTCCTTTCCGGCTTGGTGATGCTCGCCTATGTGACGATGCATCTGCTGAACCACGCGGTTGGCCTGATCTCGCTCAGAGCGATGGAGGACGTGCTCTGGTACGTCTTCCGGATCTGGACCAATCGGCCGGCACAGGCGCTGCTCTACGGCAGCTTCTTGGTGCACTACGCGCTGGCGCTCTCTGCACTTTGGCAGCGGCGGACATTGCGGCTGCGAGGTTCCGAACTCGCCCAGCTCATTCTCGGCTTCGCGATCCCCCTCTTGCTCGTCCGTCATGTCGTCGCTACCCGTATCTCAGACAGTTTCTTCCACACCGACATCGGCTACTACGCCTATTTGCTGTGGGTCTATTTTGTCCGGTCGCCCGGTCAGGGCTACCTGCAGATGCTGGTGCTGGTCGTCGCCTGGGGTCACGCGATGATCGGCCTGCATTTCTGGCTGAGGGTGCGTCCCTGGTATGCGCGGCTGCAACCGGTCGCGTTGATCGTCGCCGTGCTCATTCCGGTGCTGTCTCTGCTCGGCATGATCGAGGCGGGCCGCCATGTCGCAGCGCTGGCGGCGGATCCCGGATGGACCGCCAAGGCTTTCGCGAACATGACCTTGCCGTCACCGGAAGCCACGAGCGCCCTCGACAAAATTATTCGTGTCCTCGCGCAGGTTTTCGTCGGCACGGTGGTGGCGGTATTGCTTGCTCGCCTGGTCCGACGGGCTTGGCAGCGTCGCCGCGGTCTCGTGCGCATCGGCTATCCGGACGGCCGCTTTGTCGAGGTCACGCCCGGCACCAGCGTGCTCGAGGCCAGCCGGCTCGCGGGAATTCCGCACGCCCATGTCTGTGGCGGACGAGGACGCTGCTCGACCTGCCGCGTCCGAGTGCGCGGTGAGGCCGACAGCATCGATCCGCCTAGCGACGATGAGCTGCGGGTGCTGCGCCGCATTGGTGCCACATCCAATGTGCGCCTCGCCTGCCAGCTCCGGCCGCATGGCGCGGTCCAGGTCACGCCGCTACTGCCACCGTTTGCACACGCTTCGGACGGTCGGCGTCGGGTTGATTTCGCGCAGGGTAGCGAGCGTGAAATCGCCATCCTGTTCGCTGACATCCGCGGCTTCACCACCCTCGCCGAGGGACGGCTTCCCTATGATGTGGTGTTCGTCCTCAACCGCTATTTCGCTGCGATGGGGCGTGCCGTCGAGGCGGCGGGAGGTCGCGTCGACAAATTCATCGGCGACGGCGTCATGGCTCTGTTCGGTATCGAGAGCGATGCCCGAGCCGCCAGCCGCGCGGCGCTCGACGCAGCACGGCTGATGTCCGAACGACTGGAAGAGCTCAATCGCTCGCTGCACGGCGAGCTCAATCAGCCGCTGCGCATCGGCATCGGAATCCACATCGGGGCGACGATCGTCGGCGAGATGGGCTATGGCAGCGCCGTCGCGATGACCGCGATCGGCGACGCGGTCAACACCGCAAGCCGCCTGGAAACCCTAACCAAAACCTATGGATGCGAGCTGGTCGTCTCGGAAGAGACGGTACTGCGCGCCGGGCTCGACCTTTCCGCGTTTCCGCGTTACGAGATCGAGATTCGCGGCAGGCGAGACATACTCGCCGTCCGGACGGTGGCAAGCGCGAGTGATCTGTCCGCGCGCGCCGTTCCCGTCGCTGCGGTCGAGCCGGCTGCCATTTAATGCCCCCTCCCTACCCCCCTCGCGGGCGGGGGAGGGTTAGGGTGGGGCCAGCAAACGCTCGATCTCGGCGGTGATTCGCCTGTCGCTCGGGGCGACTTGCGCTGGCCAGGTGCCGGCGAGCTGGCCATCAGGCCCGATCAGGTATTTGTGAAAGTTCCAGCGCGGTGTGCCGGCCTCGCCAACCTCCGTGGCTATCCAACGATAGAACGGGTGAGCTTCGGCCCCGATAACTCGGCATTTCTCGGTGAGCGGGAAGTCGACGGCATAACCCGCAGCACAGAATTGCTTGATCTCGGCGGCCGACCCCGGCTCCTGCGCCCCGAAATCGTTTGACGGCACCCCAAGCACGACGAGACCGCGACGACGGTAGTGCTGCCACAGCACCTGGAGATCGCTGTATTGCGGCGTGTATCCGCAGAACGAAGCAGTATTGACGACCAGCACCGGCCGGCCTCGCCATGCCTCGAACGGTAAGCTGTCGCCATCGATCGAGGTGAACTCGAATCGAAAGGCATTCTCGGTATCAGTCATCGACGACCTCTCCGCAGTTGCGCGAACAGCATAGCGCCGCCGGGGGGCTGTTGCAGCGGCCGTATTTCGGGTTGCGCCCCCTCACCTGTTCCCGGAGACTGGCGCGGCTGTTGCGGGGATCCCGTCGAGTTGCTTTTGGCGTTTTTTTTGAAAGGCATCGTGGTCGGCGTCGTCATCGCCGTTCCGGTCGGCCCGGTCGGGGTCATGTGCGTTCGCCGCACGATCTTCGAAGGCAAGCTCGCGGGTTTTGTGTCGGGGCTCGGCGCGGCCACCGCCGATGCGGTCTTCGGGATCATCGCGGGGTTTGGCCTTACGGCCGTTTCCGACTGGTTCATCGACTATCAGCAGTGGTTGCGCGTCGCCGGCGGTTGTTACCTCCTCTATATCGGTGGCTGGGCCTTTGTGGCCGAGCCGCCAGCCGAGCTTGAATCGGAGCGCGATCCTGAAAGCTTGTTGAGCAATTTCGCCTCGACGTTCGTTCTGGCCGTGACCAATCCGATCACGGTTCTCGCGTTCCTCGGCATCTTCACGGCGATCGGCCTCGGCGGAACACAAGCGACGTTCGGCCGCGCATCGATCCTGGTTCTCGGAGTTTGGGTTGGCTCGTTGTTGTGGTGGTTGGCGCTGAGTTTCGGCGTGGGACAAGTTCGGCATTCTATCGAACGGCGCCATCTCGGATGGATAAGCCGCGGTTCGGGGGCAATCCTTTTCTTTTCCGGAGCGGCGTTGCTCGCGACCCTGATCGTCAGTTATTTGCGTTGACGCCCGTCGGGGGCTCGGCAATTTGGAGATGATCCTGTGGTCTATTTGCCTCCTGCCTTCACTGAAACGCGTCCCGCGGTGCTCATCGCGCATATCGAGCAGCACGATTTCGGTTTGCTCGTCAGCCATGGCGCCGCGGGGCTCGTCGCGAATCACATTCCGTTCCTGGTCGAGCGCCATGGCGAGCAACTGCACCTGCTCGGCCATCTCGCGCGGCCGAACCAGCAGGTTGAGGAACTCCGCCAAGGCGGCGAGGCGTTGGCGATTTTCAGCGGCCCGCACGCCTACGTCTCGCCGAGCTGGTATGCGGCCGGTCCGAGTGTACCGACTTGGAACTACGTCGACGTCCACGCCTACGGGACGGTCCGGCTGAACGAGGACGAAGATTGGCTGCGCGGCTTGTTGCGCCGTTTGTCTGATCGGCACGAAGCCGGCAGCCCGGCTCCGTGGCGCATGCAGGACCTTCCCGAATCATACCTCAAGGGTATGCTGAAAGGGATCATCGGGCTCGACATCGCCGTCACCCGGTTGGAAGGCAAGTACAAGCTGAGCCAAAACCGGCCGTCGGTCGATCGTCCGCGCGTCATCGCCGCGCTTGAACGCCGCGGTGATGCCGATGCCCTCGCCGTCGCCGCCCTGATGCGTGAGCGGGAACCGACTTGATGATCGACTGTTCGGAATAGGAACACGCGGACGGATTCGGAAATTGGGGTACCGAGCCGCTTTTCTGCTGCTGTTTTGTGTCGCCACCGTTCTGCCGGCTACAGCGCGAGCTGACACGCCGCCGTCAGCGGCTCAACCCGCGCCGGTCTCGGTCGACGAGCTCGAGCGGCTCGTCGATACCCTGCAGGACGACGCAGCACGGGCGAAGCTTGTCGCGGACCTCCGCGCGCTGATTGCCGTGCAACGCGGTGCGACAGCAGAAAAGCCCGCCGCGACGGTGATCTTTGGTCAACTCTCTCAGCAGATCGATGCTTTCACCGGCGAGATATTGGCCGGTGTCGCGGTGATCATCGATGCACCGCGAATGGTCGGCTGGGCCCGACACCAAGTCTCCGATCCCGCGGCACGACGGCTGTGGACCGAGGCCGGCTTTGCGTTCGTCCTCATCTTCGGCGCGGCCTTCGTCGTCGAGTGGATTGTGCGCTGGGTTTTGGCGCGGCTGATGCCGCGCTTGCCAACGCGACGCAGCGACACTCGGACCGTACGCGCCTTGTTCGCGCTGCTGGGCCTCGTCCTCGACGGGTTGCCGATTCTGGTCTTTGCCGCTGTTGCGTACACCGCATTGTCGATGACGCTCGAGCCGCTGACCCGCGCCCGGATCACGCTGTCAGTGCTGGTCGATGCAACCGTCCGGGCCCGCCTCATTCTCTGTGTCGCCAAAAATCTGCTGCTGCCCACCGACATCGGCGCAGTATTCGTGCCGCTCGACGCCGAGACCCGCAACTATCTCTACATCTGGGTCAGGCGGTTCACCCTCTGGGCGGTATTGGGCTACGCGGTGCCCGAGGCGGCGTGGTGGCTCGGCGCTCCCGGAGCGATCTACGCGCTGATGCTGAATGCGGTGGGCCTGGTGCTCGCCCTCTTGACGATTGTCTTCGTGCTGCAGAACCGAGCGCAAATCGCCAGGTGGATTGCCGGTGCGCCGGCGGCCGCGTCAGGATGGGGTCGCATCCGCCGCAGCCTGGCCGAGATCTGGCCGGTTCTCGCCATCATCTACATATCGGGCATCTACCTGATTTATGCGCTGCGCATCCAAGGCGGGTTCGTTTACGTGGCCCGCGCTACCACACTGAGCCTGATCGTCATCGTCGCCGCACAGCTCTTCGTCCACTTCATCCGCGAACTGAGCAGACGCGGTTTTGCGATCTCGCCCGAACTCAAGGCGCAGTTCCCGACGCTGGAACAGCGCGCCAACCGCTATATTCCGATCCTGACCGGGCTGATCGGAGCGGTAGTTTATTTGCTGGGCGCGATAACCGTGCTTCAGGCGTGGAGCGTCGGAGCCTTTGCCTGGTTAGGGACTGATCTCGGCCGACGCATGATCGGCAACGTGCTGTCGATCGGCCTGGAGCTCTTTGTCGCGCTCGCCATTTGGGAAGTTTTCGCCAGCGCGATCGAGCGTTATCTGAGCGGGCTCGACGACACCGGCACGCCGCGGCGAACCCGCATTCGCACTTTGCTGCCGCTGCTGCGGACGGCGATGCTGTCGGTGCTCGTCGTCCTGACCTCGCTGATCATCCTGTCCCATATCGGCGTGGACATCACCCCGCTGCTCGCCGGGGCCGGCGTCATCGGTGTGGCGATCGGCTTCGGCAGCCAAGCGCTGGTCAAGGACATCATCACCGGGCTGTTCATCCTGATGGAGGATCAAATCGCCGTCGGCGACGTGGTCGATGTTGGCAGGGACCGCGCCGGCGTCGTCGAAGCAATCACGATTCGCACGATCCGGCTGCGCGACCAGACCGGGGCGGTCTATACGATCCCGTTCAGCGAGGTTACGACAGTCAAGAACTTGACGCGCGATTTCGCCTACGTCGTCGCCCGGATCACCATCTCGTACAAGGAAGACATCGATCGCGTGGTCGAGATCCTGCGGCAGGTCAGCGAACAGCTGATGGCGGATGACGACCTGCGTCCGTTGATCCTCGACCCGTTCGACTACCAGGGCGTGGATGCTCTCGACACATCCTCGGTCGTGCTCCTGGTGCGCATTCGCACTGTCGCCTCGAAGCAAGCAATCGTCGGGCGCGCCTTTAACCGCCTGGTCAAGATGGCATTCGACGCGCACGGGATTTCGTCGCGCGATCCCACCCCGATGGTGATCCTCGAAACCCCGACGGCACTCGAAGAGACCGGACCGGCGAGCGAGGCAGCCCAACTGCGTCAACGCGCCTGAGGCCGCTCAGCAGAGCCCGTCGCGCTCGAGCGCCTCGACCGCCTCGATGTCCCCGCAAGCGAGCACGGCTCCGGCGATGCGCCGGCTGAACCCGGCCCGGGCGAACGCGGCAAGCTCCCGTTGCCGGTCTTCCGTCCCGCGGCGAAACGGCCCGAGCCGGCGCCGGCGGGCGAAGGCGCAGGCCGCCGCGAGGTCGGGGTCGGGAGCCTTGTCGCGAAGCCCCGAAATTGCGTCCGCGGCGACCGCAACCGGGACCCCCTTGGCCGCCAGCCGGGCGCGAATCGCCCTCAACGAGTCGCCCCGACGATGCAGCGACTCCACCCGTGCCCCGGCATAGGTGGAATCATCGAGCAGACCCGATTCCCGGTATCGCATGACGATCGCATCGATCTGTGCCCGCGCCTGGGGCGCGGCCTCGGGAGAATATCGCCGCGCGCGCCGGATCAGCACGCGCCGCAAATTTTCGGTCGAGCTGGCATAGCGCCCGAGATAGCCGAGCGCCCAGCGCTCGAGGAGTTCGAGCCCGATTTCGCGACCGCTCACCGTTGTCGACCCACCATGGGTTCGCGATCGGCTATGGTCTCGCGACAACGTCATGAAGTCGAGAGTCGACACAAACACAGGCTCGGCGCGCGCGCAGCAGCGCAGGATCCTGATCCCGCTGGTGATCGGCTGCGCCTTCTTCATGGAAGGCCTCGATTCCACGATGATCGCGGTGGCGATCCCCGACATGGCGAGGAGCCTCGGCACAAATCCGCTGCGTCTCAATCTGGTGATCACGACCTATTTGCTGAGCCTTGCCGTCTTCATCCCATTGAGCGGCTGGATCGCCGACCGGCTGGGCGCGCGGGTGGTGTTTTGTGCCGCGATCGCAATTTTCGCTGCCGGATCGGCGCTCTGCGGCGTTTCGACCAGCCTCCCGATGCTGCTGCTGATGCGGGTCGTGCAAGGGTTTGGCGGCGCGATGATGACGCCGGTCGGCCGCTTGATCCTGTTGCGCAGCTTTCCGCGTTCGGGGCTCGTCTCGGCGATGAACTGGATGACGATCCCGGCGATGATCGGGCCGACCGTCGGGCCGATCGTCGGCGGGTTTCTGACGAGCTATTTTTCTTGGCGCGCGATCTTCTACCTGAATGTCCCGATCGGCATCGTGGGTGTCGTGCTGGCGCTCTATCTGATCGAGAATTTTCGCGCACCGGCACCGACCCGCTTCGATCTGCGCGGCTTCGTCATGGCCGGTGTCGGCCTCGCCTTTCTGCAATTCGCCATCGAAAATCTCGGCCGTCCCATCCTCCCGACGCGGATTGGCGCACTGCTCTTTCCGGTGTCACTTGCCATCCTGCTGCTCTACATCTGGCACGCCCGGCAGCGAGAGGACCCGATCCTCGATCTGCGGCTCCTGAGCATACGTACTTTCCGCGTCGGCACGGTGACCGGCAGCTTGTGCCGGATGGGTCTCGACGCCACTCCGTTTCTGCTGCCCCTGTTTTTTCAGGTCGGTTTCGGACTGAGCCCTTTGCACGCCGGCCTGCTGACCTTCTCGTCGAGCCTCGGCGCCATGCTCGTACGCATCTTCTCAGGCGCATTCCTCCGCGTCTTCGGTTTTCGCCGACTGCTGGCCGGCAACGCCTGCCTCGCCGCGGCGGTGACCGCCGCCTGCGGGCTGTTGCGCGCCGACACACCGGTCTGGCTGACCGTTGCTCTTCTTCTGCTCTCCGGCTGCGTGCGCAGCATTCAGTATCTGGGCCTCAACGCAGTCAGCTACGCCGACGTCCCTCCCCCACTGTTGAGCAAGAGCACCAGCGTCGGCGGCGTTGCGCAGCAGCTGGCGCGGGGTTTTGGCGTCGCGGTCGGTGCGGCATTGCTGGCGGTGATTGCCGGCCCCGCCAGGGTCACGGTAGGCGATTTTCAGCTCGCCCTGTTTTTGATCGCACTAATACCCCTATCCTCGGCGCTGGGCTTTCTGCGCCTGTCACCGGTCGACGGCGCTGAGGTCAGCGGCCATCGCCGGGCGCAACCCCGCTCGGCGTAAGCCTTCGGCCGCCTACACCGCGCGCGGCAGACGGATCGTGAATTCGGTAAATTCATCGACCCGGCTGTCGACCTCGATCGCACCGCCATGTTGCTGCGTGACGATGTCATAGGCGATCGACAGGCCGAGCCCGGTGCCCTCCCCGGTCGGCTTTGTCGTCACAAACGGTTGGAACAATTTGTCGCGAATCTCCGGCGCGATGCCGGTGCCGTTGTCGCGCACCCGCACTTCGATCGCGTCGCCAAGATCGCGGGTGGCCACCTTTAATGTCGGGCGGAAGTCCGGCCCGGCGCCGTCGCGCTGCCGTTTCCTGGCAGCGTAGAAGCCATTGCCGAACAGGTTGAGAAACACTCGGGTCATCTCTTGCGGCGCCAGCTCGGCCGGCGCGAGGCCGCTGTAGAACTCGCGTTCCAGGGTGATGTTGAAGTTCGTATCCTGGGCGCGGGCGCCGTGATAGGCGAGGTTCAGCGCCTCCTCGATCAGCGCATTGAGGTCGACCGCCCGGCGCTCGCCCGAGACGCCGCGCGAGTGTTCGAGCATGCTCTTGACGATGCCGTCGGCGCGCCTGCCGTGCTCGGCGATCTTGGCGAGGTTGCCGCGCAGCATATCGACGATCTCGTCGACCTCGGCCCGCGTGTCGTCGTCGAGTGCGGCCGCCACCGGCGCCGTCGTCTCCCGCAATTCCTGCAGCAGCTCGCCCGAGAGCTCGGCGAAATTGTTGACAAAGTTGAGCGGGTTCTTGATCTCGTGGGCGATCCCGGCGGTCAATTGGCCGAGTGCCGCCATCTTCTGCGCGTGCAGCAGGCTCGCCTGTGCCGTCTGCAATTCGCCGAGCGCCTTCTCTGCCGCATCGCGTGCAGCGCGGATTTCGGCCTCGGCCCGCTTCCGCTCGGTGACGTCACTGTAGATCACGACAAACCCGCCGCCCGGCACCGGGTTGTTCCGCACCTCGATCACCCGCCCGTCCGGACGCGTACGCTCGGTCGACCATTGCGTTCCGGCACTCTCCGACAGCCGGCGCACCTCCGCTTCGACATCGACCGCGCCGTACTCGCCGCGCGTGGCGAGATAGCGGACAAAATCGGGCACGCGCGGCCGCTCGGCCAGGAGCGCTTCGGGCAAGTCGAGGAGCCGCTGGAAGTTCAGGTTCCACGCGGCGAGCCGCAGCTCCGCGTCGAACATCGCAACCCCATCGCCCATATTGTCGAAAGTGACGCGCAATTCGGCCTGGCGCTGGCGGATCTCGTTCAGCAGCCGGGCATTGTCCATCGCGATAACCGCTTGCGCGGCAAAACTCTCCAAGAGAGCGATCTCTTTCTCCGAAAACGGGTGGACCTCACGACGGCCCGCAGAGATGTGGCCAAGGAGCGTGTTGTCCTTGCGCAGAGGGACCATCAGGAAGGTGCGGAAACCGGCATCCTTGGCGGCCTGTCCCGCCGAGTCGCTCAACTCCGAGGCTACCGCCAGTGCGTCTGGAACGTGTGAATAGCGTTCCCCGCGCACCAGACGTTGATGGAACGCGTTGCCGCGGTAGGGACGGCGAATGACCTCCGCCACTTGGTCCGGATACCCACGGATCGCGACAGCGCGGAAGTGCTCGCCGTCGTAGACTGCCAAAGCGCCGTCAGCGGCCCCGCAGAGGCTGTGGGCCTTCTCCAGAATCGCATCGAAGACCGGCGCCAAATCGCCGGGCGAGGAATTGATGACCTGCAGCACCTCGGCGATCGCCTGCTGCTGCTCCAGCGACTCGCGCAACTCGGTTAGCAACCGAGTGTTCTCGATCGCGATGACCGCCTGGTCGGCGAAAGTGCGCACCAGCTCGATTTGGCGCTCGGTGAACGCCTCGACCCGCCGGCGGGCGAGGGAGATCCAACCGATCGGCTGGCCCTCGCGCAACAATGGGACGCCCAGCAAGGAACGAGACCTGCCGATCGCGACAGCCTCTCGCAACGTGTATTCGGGATCTACGGCAGCATCGACGATGTGGACAGGCTGGCGCTCCAGAACCGCCCGCCCGCCGACGCTCCCACGGTCGATCCTTTGCGGATGATCCCTGAGAAACGTCTCGAACTCCGGCGGGAAGCCAAAATTCGCCGCCATCAGCAGAAACTCGCCATCGCGGCGGCCTAGCACGGCCTGATCGGCATTGCAGAGCCGCGCTGCGGTCTCGACCAATGTGTCGAGCACCGGTTGCAGATCGAAGGTCGAGCGGCTGATGACCTGCAACACTTCGCTCGTTGCCGTCTGGTATTCTAGCGATTCCTCGAGATCGCGGGTGCGCGCGTTCAATTCGTTGAACAGCCGGACATTCTCGATGGCGATCACGGCCTGGTCGGCAAAGGTCTTGAGCAGATCGATCTGCGCCGGCGAAAAGGGTGCCACCTCACGGCGCACCACGGTGATCGCCCCGACCGGATTGCCGTCTTGCAGGATCGGCACGGCTAGGGCGGTATGCCATCCCGTTTGGACGACGGCCGGCAACGCGTATTCGGGATCCGAGCCGACATCGGGGACGTGCACGACCTCCCGCATTAGGATCGCGCGCGTCGTCGCGCCTTGCCGGCCGGGCGGCACCGGAAAGCTGCGCTGAGTGGCCTGCAGCACATCAGGCGGAAGCCCGTAATTCGCGACGAAATGGATCAGCGAGCCGTCGAAGCGGAACACCTGGCCGGCCGCCGCACCCGAGAGGGTCGTGGCGTTGGCGGCGATCGCGTCGAAAGTCGGCTGCACGTCGGTCGGCGAGCCGGAGATGACGCGCAGGATCTCAGCCGTCGCCGTCTGCTTTTCCAATGCCTCGCGCGTCTCGGTGATCAACCGCGCGTTCTCCATCGCAATGACCGCCTGCGCCGCGAAGTTCTGCAATAGCGCGATCTGCTTGTCGGCGAAGGGGCTGGGTTCTTGGCGGTAAAACTGAATCGCGCCGAGGAGGGCGCCGTCCTTGCGCAACGCCACGAGTAGCCCGGTCTGGGCACCAGCAATATCGACGAAGGCTCGACGCAACGGAGCGGTGCCGCTGCGGTAGGTATCTGAGTTCGCCATATCGACGGCATGCGCGACAGGTTCGCCGCGAACAAGCTGCTCGAAGACGCCGCCGGGCGTGGGCGCCGCGGGCTCGCGCAGGAACTCGCCCAGCGCTGGGGGCACACGATGCGTCGCCCGCGCGTGGAAGCGTTCACCGTCATAGGTCCAGAGGATCCCGAAGACAGCCCCGCACAAGCGAGTCGCCTTTTCGAGCATCGCGTCGAAGACCGGTGCGAGGTCGCCGGGTGAGGAATTGATGACCTGCAATACCTCGGCGGTCGCGGTCTGTTGCTCCAACGCCTCGCGTGTCTCGGTCAACAGCCGCGCGTTCTCCATCGCAATGACCGCCTGCGCCGCGAAATTCAGCAAGAGCGCGATCTGCTTGTCGGTGAACGGCCGGACCTCCTGGCGGTAGATTGTGATGTAGCCGAGCAAGGCGTCGTCTTTGTGCAGCGCCACCCAAATTGCGCTCCGGACGCCGCTTGCCTCCACCATCTCCCACCAACCCGCGGAGGTCCGATAACCTTCATCGCCGGGCGCATCGGCGAAGCTGACAACCCTTTCGCCCGCTAAAATTCGTCCCAAAGGGGAACCGTCGCTGTCCGGCCGGACGGGACCACGCTGCCGGACCCAATCGCTGAACTGTGGGTCGCCGCGCACGGCACCAAAATGAAGGCGCTCACCATCCCAGGTTCGGAGAATGCCAAAGGGCGCCTCGCACAACCGCGTTGCCTTTTCCAGCATTGCGTCGAACACTGGCGCGAGGTCGCCGGGCGAGCTGTTGATGACTTGCAGAACCTCGGCGGTCGCGGTTTGTTGCTCCAGTGCCTCGCGCGTCTCGGTAATCAGCCGCACGTTCTCCATAGCGATGACCGCCTGCGCGGCGAAGTTCTGCAGCAGCGCGATCTGCTTGTCCGAAAATGGCCGCACTTCCTGGCGGAAGACGGTCAGTGCGCCGAGCAGGGCATCCTCTTTGCGCAACGCAATAGTAAGCAGGGTGCGGCCACCGCCAATATCCACAAACCATCGGGCGCCTTGGTGGCCGGTGCGGTAGAGATCCGTATCCGTGACATCGGTCACATGGACGACGCTGTCGCCGCACAGGAGGCGCGGCCAGGTGACACCAAAAGATGGCGGTAGGAGACCACGCGCCTGTTCCTCCTCGACCATGCGCACCTCGCCGTGCACGGCGACAAAGCGGAAGAACTCGCCGTCATAGGTGGCGAGTGTACCGTGGACCGCCTCGCAGAGCCGTGTCGCGTTGTCGAGCATCGCGTCGAACACCGGCGCGAGATCACCGGGCGAGGAGTTGATGACCTGCAAGACCTCGGCGGTTGCGGTCTGCTGCTCCAAGGCCTCGCGCGTCTCGGTAATGAGCCGCGCGTTCTCCATCGCAACCACCGCCTGCGCCGCGAAATTCTGCAGCAGCGCGATTTCTTTGTCCCAAAAGGGCCTCACTTCCCGCCGGAAAATCGCGATCGCGCCCAGAAGCTTTTCGTCTTTGCGCAGTGCCACCATCACGTAACTGCGGCCGCCGAGATGCATCAGCGTCTGGATAGGGGGCATGCGGCCGCTTGCTATTTCTTCGACCAGATCGACGACGCAGACGACGCTTTCGCCCCGGGCGATCCGATAGCCCGGCGCCCCCGGTGGTGGGGTCGGAGATGCCGGTTGCCGCGTGGCTTCGATCTGATCCGCTGAGATCCCCTGCCAGGCAACTCGGTGGAACCGCTCGCCGTCCCACGCCAACATCATGCCGAAGGCGGGCTCGCAGAGATTGACCGCCTTTTCCAGGATCGCGTCGAACACTGGGGCGAGGTCGCCGGGCGAGGAGTTGATGACCTGCAATACCTCGGCGGTCGCGGTCTGCTGCTCCAAGGCCCGCGCGTCTCGGTCAGGAGCCGCGCATTCTCCATCGCAATGACCGCTTGCGCCGCAAAGTTCTGCAACAGTGCGATCTGTTTGTCGGTGAACGGCCGGAGTTCCTGACGATAGACTGCGAAGGCGCCGAGCAGCGCATCGTCTTTGCGCAGCGGCACGAGAAGAAGCGTGCGCGCGCCGGCTAGCTCGACCGTGGCGACACGCAATTTGTCGCCCGACCGATAGACGTCTTCAGCCCTTATATCCGTTATGTGGACGAGGCGGTCCCCGCGGAGTATGCGTCCCAGTCCGGTCTCGGGGCCGGCGCGTAACGGCTCGCGCGCGAAATCCGCGTATGCGTCCGAGACGCCGCGCATTCCAGCGGAATGAAAATGCTCGCCGTCATAGCTCCACAGGATGCCAAAGGCAGCTTCGCATAGATGCATCGCCCTTTCGAGCATCGCATCGAATACTGGTGTCAGCTCGCCGGGCGAGGAGTTGATGACCTGCAATACCTCGGCGGTCGCGGTCTGCTGCTCCAGTGCCTCGCGCGTCTCGGTCAAGAGCCGCGCATTCTCCATCGCGATCACCGCCTGCGCCGCGAAATTTTTGAGCAGCGCGATTTCCTTGTCCGAGAACGGGCGGGGCTCGCGTCGGGCTATGGAAATTGTGCCGAGGGGGGCATCCTCTTTGCGTAGTGCCACAACCAGCAAGGCGCGGACACCGGCTGCGACGTTTGCTCGCCCTATTGGATGATCGAATTGCGCCAGATCGGCGATGTGGACGAGAGGAGCGCCATCGATCAATTCCTGGAGCAGAGGGTTGTCCGAGCCGCGGCCCCCTTGCCGCAGCGTGCTCGCCAGCGGTTCCCCATAACCGCGCTGGACAATGGCGCGCCACGTATCGCCTTCAAAAATCCCCAGAGACCCGAGCGCGGCTCCGCACACGGTATGCGCCTTCTCGAGGATCGCATCGAACACCGGCGCGAGGTCGCCGGGCGACGAATTGATCACCTGCAATACCTCGGCGGTCGCCGTTTGCTGTGCCAAGGCCTCGCGCGTCTCGGTCAGGAGCCGCGCATTCTCGATCGCGATCACCGCCTGCGCGGCGAAGTTTTCGAGCAGCGCGATCTGCTTGTCGGTGAAGGGTCGCACCTGTTGGCGATAAATAACAAAGACGCCCTGCAGGACATCGTCCTTCCGCAAAGCGACCCAAAGTGCAGTGCGAGCGCCAGTCAATTCCACAAGCTTCACACGAGAGGGAACACCCGAACGATAAGTTTCGGTATCGATCACATCCGGAATGTGGATGATGTCCGTCTCGCCTCGCGCGAGGCGCCCCACCGAGCTCTCTGGCTCGACCGCAACCGGCTGCTCAAATAATTCCGCCGCCGCACCGGATGTCCCTAGCACGGCCAATGGGTGGATGGCCTCGCCCTCGTAGCGATAGAGCATGCCCAGCGATGCCTTACACAGAGCGAGCGCCTTTTCGAGCATCGCGTCGAACACGGGCTTCAGGTCGCCGGGCGAGGAATTGATAACCTGCAATACCTCGGCGGTTGCTGTCTGCTGCTCCAGTGCCTCGCGTGTCTCGGTCAGGAGCCGCGCATTCTCCATCGCGATGACCGCCTGCGCGGCAAAGTTCTGCAACAGCGCGCTCTGCTTGTCGGTAAACGGCCGCACTTCCTGGCGGTAGAGGGTCAGGGCTCCGAGTAAGGTCCCATCCTTCCGTAGCGGCACGGCTAGAATGCTGCGCCCACCGCCAAGCTCCGCATATGCCCGGCGTCTCGGCGTGCCCAATAACGAGCCAGGATCTGCATTCAAATCCGTGATGTTGAGAAACTCTTCGCCAGCGCTGAACTGACCTATCGCGGTCCCGGGCACCGCGCGAAAGGGCTCCCGCAGATACTCCGCCAATTTCGCAGGGACGCCTCGCTGGGCCACTATGTGAAACTGCTCGCCAGCAACACTCGCCATCGTACCGAATGCCGCCTCGCACAGCCGCATCGCCTTTTCCAGCATCGCGTCGAAAACCGGGGCGAGGTCGCCGTGCGAGGAGTTGATGACCTGCAATACCTCGGCGGTCGCGGTCTGCTGCTCGATGGACTCGCGCGTCTCGGTCAGGAGCCGCGCGTTCTCCATTGCGATCACGGCTTGCGCCGCGAAATTCTGCAGCAGCGCGATCTGCTTGTCGGTAAATGGGCGGACTTCTTGGCGCCCCGCCGCAATGCGGCCGATCAGAACACCGTCTTTGAGGAGTGGCACAAAAAGTACCGTACGCAGCTTCTCGATCTCTACGGCGACGCGAGCATTTTGATTGACAGGGTCCTGCGCGAGGCGTTCGGCAAAATCGAACTGCACTACCGCATTAGGGTCCAGTCCGTGGGGACGAACTCCCCGCCGGAGTATCGCCGCATTCGCGTCGGTTAAGCCGCGGGTTGCGACAGCACGGAATTGCCCACCATCGACAATCTGGAGGCTACCGCAGGGCGCACTGCACAGGCTGTGCGCCTTTTCCAGGATCGCGTCGAATACCGGGGCGAGATCGCCGGGCGAGGAATTGATGACCTGCAATACCTCGGCGGTCGCGGTCTGCTGCTCCAGGGCTTCGCGCAGGGCTTCATCCGCTGCTTTGCGCGCGCTGATGTCGCTGACTGCGCCGACCAGTCTCACCGCTCGCCCGGAAGCGTTGCGGACCGGGATGCCGCGGTCTTCGATCCAACGATATTGACCATCGCTGTGACGGACCCGGTATTCGCAATCGAGCCGTGCCGCGATGCCTTTGAAGCAATCGCGCAGCGCTGTCCGGTATTTTGAAAAGTCTTCCGGATGGATCAGGTCATTCCAGTCGGCGGCGGTGAGATTGCGACCCTGAAACCCAAAAATCTCGATCAGCCGCGATGATACCCACAGCGAATTATGCTCGACATCCCATTCGTAGATGCCTTCTGCTACCGCCTTGCTCACCAGACCGTAGCGTTCCTCGCTTTCGCGCAATTCGCCCAACAGCCGTGCGTTGTCGATTGCGATAACAGCCTGGTCGGCGAAGGTCTTGATGAGCTCGATCTGCTTGTTGGTGAAGCGCTCGATCCGCCGGCGGGTTAGGGCGAGGGTGCCGACGACAGCGCCGTCGCGCAGCAGCGGCACGCCGAGCCCGGTGTGCCAGCGGCCAAGGCGAAGCGCCTCCGGCCAGTTGTATTCCGGATCGGCCGCGGCATCCTCGATGTGCACAACCCGTCCTTCGAGTGCTGTCCGGCCGATCAGCGAGGCCCGACCGGCCGCCACCGGGTTGCGTATCAGCAAATCCTTAAAGTCTCGGCCGTAACCGAACAAGGCACCATAGTGGTAAAGCCCGTCCTGGGGATTGCGTAGCGTAATCACCGCCTGTTCGGCCTTGCACAGGCGAGCCCCGGTCCCCAGCAAGGTCTCGAAGATCAGCCCGAGATCGCCAGGCGAAGCGTTGATGACCTGCAGCACCTCCGCGGCTGCGGTCTGCTGCTCCAACGCCTCGTCGCGCTCGGCCGTGCGCGTGTCGAGTTCGCGTCGAAGTTCCGCTATGGTCCGGCTGGGATCAACCTGTGCGTCGTCGGGCATCGGCTTCGCCTCCCTCGCGCCATCGCGGCCGACGATACGCCTGGGCCCCTGTCCGGCCGCCAACAGTGCGGAGCGTCAGCCTTCCGCCCAGTCCACCCGCCGCATGACTATCGCGGAAACCGCTTCTTCTCTGTACCGCCGAAAGCGCTCGTTTGCCTATCGCGATCCGACGACTCTGACGGCATCTGAATAAGGCACGAGCTGCTTATCGGCCGTGTAAAGGATCGCGCGCTCTACAATCGCCTGCGCGACGAGAAGGCGGTCGAACGGATCGCGGTGCAACAAGGGCAGCCGGCCCACTAGAGCAGCCGCGTTCGAGCGGACTGTCAACTCGGTAAACCCGGTATCGAGTGCGGCTCGAGCAATCTCGGCGGGATCGATCGCAAAATCGCGGCGGCCAAGTCCCCCCTTGATGGCAATCTCCCAAATGCTAGCGGCGCTGAACAGCAAATCGATCTCGCCGCTTTCGATCGTTCCGCGCGTCTCTCCATCCAATTTGGCCGGTTCCGCCAGTGCCCATAGCAACACATGCGTGTCGAGCAACACGCTCATCCGCGGCCTTCGAACGCGTTGACGATCTCGTCCGGCAACGGAGCATCAAAATCCTCCGGGACGCGTAGCTTGCCGACGAGGATGCCTAGACGGCGCTTTGGTTGCGGGCCGAGAAGGGGCCCCAAGCGAGCAACCGGCTTGCCCGCTCTCGCGATAATGATTTCCTCTCCTGCTGCGGCAGCATCGACCAAGCGCGACAATTGGGTCTTGGCCGCGTGAATATTGACCGTGCGCATCCGGATCTCCAGGTCGGACTAAGTTTAGTCCTATTTCGTTTGCCGGTCAAACGGCGCTCGCGTAGGATCGGGTGCGGCATAGGCATCGATGCGCGCGACCAGCCGGAAGCGTTCGCAATAGAGCAGCATGTCCGGGGCGAAGGTTCCCTGGCGGCCGAAATAGTTGCGATGCGCCCGCCGCCAGGAGGCGAGCGTGCGGTCGTCCTCGCCTTCGTCGAAGGCGAAGGCTGCGTCGACCTCGTCGAAGCGCCGCTGCGTCAGCTCAACCATCTCGATCACCGCTACCGGGACACCGGAGCCGTCGAGCACCACCCATTGCTTGCCGGCATGCGTCTTCGGCCCGTCGCTTGCCGGCATGCGTCTTCGGCCCGTCGCTCGCCGCCCAGCAGGTCGCCCGCTTCTTGCCCGCCAACACCAGCCCGGCGAGCTCGTCGGCCAATTCGGGGCTGTCGCCGAACGAGAATTCTTCGAGCGATCGCCAGTCCATGTTGCTCTCTTCCGCCATCACCGGCTGCTCCTCCCTACCCACCTCGGTCGCGCTCGCCAAATTGGCACCAAAATCGAGGCATATCATGCGTATACCGCAATCAGATGCCGTGTCCGCCGAATTACGCCGCCGTTCCCTGCCGACAGGTCTGGCAGGGTAGAAACTTTCCCTGCCGACCGATTTGGTTCAATGGATCAAAAGCTTGATTTTATTGGATTTTCTGAACTAGATGGGGTGATTTTCGGGCGCTGAAAAGATTTTTTCCCTGCCGTCAGGGAAAACTCGAGGCTTGTCGCGCGCCGTTCGGCGAAAATGGGCTCCGAGACCGGTCGGCCGACGCGAATTGACAGGCCATCACGCGATCCCCATACTCCGCCGCTTTCCTGCTCGATGGCGAGGCCGGCCGGGCCGGCGGCGCCGAGGCAAGGAGAGTGCCGATGATGCGCGAGCCCGGCAGAGAGCGCCGGCGTTCTGGATGGGCGCGGAGGGTCGTGCCGGCGGGGAGCCGGCGACGACGATAGTCGTGTAACCCCGCCTCTCTTTCCCCCCCTCTATCGCGCAGGAGATTTTCCGTGATTTCAGCCGTTATGCCGACCTACGGTCGGTGGGATGTTGCCGTCGACCGGGGCGAAGGCCCCTATCTCTATGCGACCGACGGCCGCAAGTTTCTCGATTTCACCAGCGGCATCGCGGTGACCGGGCTCGGCCACTGCCACCCGCATCTCGTCGGCGCCGTAACCGAGCAGGCCAAGCGCCTGTGGCACACTTCGAACCTGTTTCAAATTCCGGGACAGGAGCGGCTGGCGCAGCGCCTCGTCGACAATACCTTTGCCGACACCGTATTTTTCGGCAATTCTGGCGCCGAGGCCTGCGAGCTGGCTCTCAAGATCACGCGCAAATACCAGGCCGAGACCGGTCATCCGGAGCGTTACCGCATCGTCGCTTGCGAGGGCTCGTTCCACGGCCGCACCCTGGCGACCTTGGCCGCGGCGGGCAACGAGGCCTACCTCAAGGGCTTCGGACCGCCGATGGAGGGGTTCGAGCATGTCGCCTTCGGCAATCTGAACGAGATGCGCGCGGCGATCGGCAAGGAGACCGCCGCGATCTTTGTCGAGCCGATCCAAGGCGAAGGCGGTGTGCGTGCCGGCCCTCCCGGCTACCTCAGAGGGCTGCGTGAGATTGCCGACGAGTTCGGCTTGCTGCTCGTCTACGACGAGGTGCAGAGCGGGATGGGTCGCACCGGCAAGCTCTTCGCCCATGAATGGGAGGGAGTCCCGCCCGATGTGATGGCGATCGCCAAGGCACTCGGCGGCGGTTTCCCGATCGGCGCCTGTCTCGCAACCGAGCGCGCCGCAGCCGGCATGGTCGCCGGGACCCACGGCTCGACCTTTGGCGGCAATCCCCTGGCGGTCGCAGCCGGTAACGCCGTTCTCGACGTGATGCTGGCACCCGGCTTTTTCGAGCGCGTCGACACCATGGCGAAGCGGCTGCGGGAGCGCCTCGAGGCGCTGGTCCGGTCCTATCCGAAGCTCTTTGCCGAGCTCCGCGGCTCTGGTCTGCTGCTCGGCATCCGTTGCGTCGTGCCGGCCGCGGATTTCGTTGCCAAGCTGCGCCAAAACGGGCTCTTGTGCCTTACGGCCGGGGAGAACGTACTGCGCATCCTACCGCCGCTGATCGTCGGCGACCACGAGATCGACGAGGCGCTGGCCGTCATGCACAAGGTCGCCGCGGAGTGGCCGACATGAGAGGCCTTGCGCGGGAAGCGGCGCTGATCGGTAGGCACGGCGCACCGCCCGAGCCGCCGCGCCATTTTCTCGACCTCGACCAGTTCGACAGCGCCGAGCTGCGCCGGATTCTCGATCTGGGCGTCGCCTACAAGAATGGCCGGCGAGACCGGCCGCTAGCCGGCAAGACGCTCGCAATGATCTTCGAGAAACCCTCGACGCGAACCCGCGTCTCCTTCGAGGTGGCGATGCGTCACCTCGGCGGCGACACGATCTTCCTCGATGCGGCGGATACCCAACTCGGGCGCGGCGAGACGGTGGCCGACACGGCGCGCGTGCTGTCGCGCTATGTCGACGCGATCATGATCCGCACCAAAGAGTCGAGAAAGTTGGATGAGCTAGCGCATCATGCGACCGTCCCGGTCATCAATGGGCTGACCGACGCCTCGCATCCCTGTCAGCTGATGGCCGATGTGATGACGTTGCAGGAAAAGAAGGGACCACTCGCCGGTAAGGTCGTGGCCTGGAGCGGTGACGGCAACAACGTCGCGTCGAGCTGGGTTCATGCGGCGGTCCGCTTTGGCTTTACGCTGCGCATCGCTTGCCCCGCGGAGCTCAGCCCGCCACGGCGGCTGTTCGATTGGGCGCAGTATGAGGGCGGCGGTGTCCGCCTGACGACCGAGCCGCTGGAAGCCGTCGCGGGTGCGGATTGTGTCGTCACCGATACCTGGATCTCGATGGGCGATGAGGGGAACGTCAACCGCCACAACATGCTGGCTCCGTACCGCGTCGACGAGTACCTGATGGCGCATGCCAAGCCGGACGCCATCTTCATGCATTGCCTACCGGCAAAGCGCGGCGAAGAGGTCACTGCGGGCGTCATCGATGGTCTCCAGTCGGTCGTGTGGGACGAGGCGGAAAACCGGCTGCATGCCCAGAAGGGAATTCTCGCTTGGTGTCTCGGCTGAAGGGCTGTGATGCAATGCCGGATGGCTGTCCTTCTGGAGCCGTCTCTGGGCCCGACGACCTCGTCCAGCCTTTTCGGATCGATCCCTTCGCGCTGCGCGGCCGTCTGGTCCGACTCGGCCCGACAATCGACCGCATCCTCTCGCAGCATGCCTACCCCGAGCCCGTGGCGGCGATGCTGGGCGAAGCCATCATCCTCGCCGTCGTCCTCGCCGGCGCGCTCAAATACGAGGGGATCTTCACGCTCCAAACAAAGGGCGACGGGCCGATCCGCCTGATGGTCGCGGATGTATCGACCTCCGGGGCGTTACGCGGCTATGCCCAGTACGATGCGGCGAAGCTCGAGGCGGCGCTTATCGGCGCCGCGGGGGGGGTGCTCTCGGTCCCTCGCCTCGTGGGTTCCGGCTACATTGCATTCACCGTCGACCAGGGCGAGGACACCGACCGCTATCAAGGGATCGTCGAACTCGCCGGGGCGACCCTCGCCGAATGCGCGCAACACTATTTCCGACAGTCCGAGCAGATCCAGGCGGGGATCAAGCTCTCGGTCGGGCGCGCGGGACGCCGTGGCACGTGGCGCGCCGGGGGACTGATGCTCCAGCGTGTACCCCCGGAGGGAGGGTATGGGGTCATCGCCGATGATGTCGAGGACGGCTGGCGACGGACGATGGTGTTGATGAGTTCGGCCACGGCCGAGGAGCTGGTCGACCCCGACCTGCCGCCGCACCGATTGCTGCTTCGACTGTTCCACGAAGATGGCGTCCGGGTCTATGACACCCATCGGCTCGAGGCGCGCTGCCGCTGCTCGCGGGAACGGATCGAGGGTATATTGCGTCTCTTTTCGCCCGACGAACTCGAGGATATGCGCAAGGAGAGGGTCACCACGGTGACCTGTGAATTCTGTAACCAGAGTTATATCTTCGACGAGGGTGACCTCGATCGGATTAGGGCGACGTGAAGTCGCAGTGACTGGCTAGTTCCTATGAGCTACGAGGCTGAATGGCTTGCTCGATTTGGCGACGAGACGGGCGTCCCGCTCGACGTTCCGGAGCTTCCCTGGTTGCGCCAGGTTCTGCTGCGCCGCACCCATCGGCGATACGCCGACCGCCCGGTCGCCGAGCCGCTATTGCGCCTCCTGCTCGCAGCTGCATTCTCAGCCTCCTCGAAATCTGATTTCC
>Ga0306923_10000230_pt1 | contig 41566 bp, 41 predicted proteins | sample sta12Can44000108_FD_203841 | JGI IMG/M metagenome (GOLD analysis project Ga0306923, IMG submission 203841) | Lab enrichment of tropical soil microbial communities from Luquillo Experimental Forest, Puerto Rico - statanox.12C.anox.44.000.108 (v2)... | ecosystem: Environmental > Terrestrial >... | reverse complement strand
GGCGGCTTTCAGCTCGCACCCCGCAATCCATACCTCAGCCCGAAAGCTCTGCAGCGAATTCATTACCGCGTTCTGATGGAGCCCATTGGCACAAACATCTTTTTCCTCGCCCCACGCCCGCAAACTCTCAATGGCGTGTACCGCTCGATCGGCGCCGATCGTTCCCGGGCACTCTACGATCTCGATCCCATCCATCCCATCAGCCTTTATGAGGCCGAATCCGATCTGGTCGAAGCCGCTTCTCCGCTGACGGCAGTTGTCCCGGCGCGCCCAGCTCCGGACTTGCAACCCTACCTGCAGTTGCCTCCACTCGACACGCGCATCCCTGCTCTCGCACAGCAGATCGTGAAGCCGCTCGATTCCAACTTCGACCAGGCCGCCGCCATCGAGCGCTACCTGATGACGCAGTTTCACTACACACTCGATCTTTCCGGACCCGAGCCGAAAGATCCCCTGGCGGAATTCCTGTTCGTGCGCAAGCGCGGCCATTGCGAATACTTCGCTTCTTCAATGGCGATCCTGTTGCGCACCCTCGGCATCCCCTCCCGGGTTGTCAACGGCTTCCGTACCACAGAATTCAACGACCTCACCGGAAAGTACGTGATCCGCGCCAGCAGCGCTCACTCCTGGGTGGAGGCCTACTTCCCCGATCGCGGATGGGTCAGCTTCGATCCCACGCCTGGCTCCGGACTCGACGAAGCCACCGGATGGAACCGCATCTCGTTGTACATCGACGCCATGGCTTCGTTCTGGCGGGAATGGGTGGTCAACTACGACTCCAGCCACCAGCGTTCCCTCGGCGAGGACGCCATGCAGAAGAGCCGCTCCTTCCTCGATGGCCTTCGTGCATGGGCGCACCGGCACTACGCGAGTCTGCTCGAACGGGCACGCCGCACTCAGACCGCCGTCGAGCGCTCCCCACGCCGCTGGGGCGCCCTCGGGTTGCTCGCTGGACTTTCCCTGTTCGCTGCTGCCAATTTACGAAGTATCCGCCGCTGGCTACGGGAGCAGCGGCTGAAAGCACACCCCGAGGACTCGCCCGGGCCGGCGGCCGCGCTCTGGTATCGGCGACTGCTGCGCTGGCTACTGAGACAAGGCTGGAACAAGACGGATACGCAGACTCCCCGCGAGTTCCTGCACGGTATCGAGGACCCGGCAGTGCGGGAGCAGGTCGAGGACTTTACCCTAGCCTATGAGGCTGCAAGATTTGGCGAGTCAACGGAGGACGCTCGCCGCTTGCCCGAGCTGTATGAGGAAATTACCGCAGCTGGAAAACGCTAGCTCAGTATGTCTTGCCGAAGCGGTACGCGGCGCCAAGTCCCACAACGAAATTATGCTGCCGGCTCTTGCCGGTATTGACGTTGATATTTGGAGTTCCGGACCAGAAATCGCGCACGCCACCGCGCAGGCTCCACCTGGGCTTCAGCCTGACTTCCAAGCCGAAACCAACCTGCAGCGATCCAGTGGTCGATGACTTCGCAGCGCTCGTTCCCCCGAATTCCAGATGTGACGAGGGGTTGAAATATCCGAAGCCACCGCCCAGGCTGAACCACGGCTCGACTGCGTTATTCCCGAAAATGTTGGCGCGCAAGGAAGGCGCGACGAACAGAGACTTGTAGCTCGAGGGAACCTGGTTGGCCGCGTAGGTTAGCACGTCGCCCGCCATTTCACGACGCCTCTCTGTTGCGTCGCCGGATGCGATCTCGCACTTGCGCGTTCACGACGAGGCCAGTTGGTTACGAATGATAAAATACACAGATTCCATGTCGATTTCGCACCCATCTGTGGAACTGACCGAAAGCGAAGACACTTCGGCGGCTTCCCCTTCGCAACCGAAGAAAGTGGGCTTCGTCAGCCTCGGCTGTCCCAAGAACCTGGTCGACAGCGAAGTCATGATGGGCATGCTGACCCAGGCGGGTGCCCACCTGACCCAGCGCGCCGAAGACGCCGACGTCATCGTGGTCAACACCTGCTCGTTCATCGACAGCGCGCAGCAGGAGTCAGTCAACACGATCCTCGAGATGGCCCGCCACAAGGCCAAAGGTCGTGCCCGGAAGCTGGTCGTCGCCGGATGCCTCGTCGAGCGCTACCGCGACGAGATTCGCAAAAACATTCCGGAAGTCGACGCGGTCGTCGGAACCGGCGAACTCGAGCAAATTTTAGCCGCCGCCGGAGTCGCCCCCTCTCAGAATTCCAACTCGCCGTTCAAGATTCTGAACTCCCGCCCTGAAGGCGACGCCCGCGAGGCCCAAGGTCGCTTCTCCCGCGAAGGCTGGGACGGAGCCATCGCCGATCTGCCCAATTATTTGTACGACGACACCACGCCCCGTGTGCTGGCTACGCCCCGGCACACCGCCTACATCAAGATCGCCGAAGGCTGTGATCATCCCTGCACGTTCTGCATCATCCCCCAGTTGCGCGGTAAGTTCAGGTCGCGGCGCTTTGAGTCGGTGATTGCCGAGGCCGAGCGGCTGGCCAGGCAAGGTGTCCGTGAGATTACGCTGATCGGGCAAGACACGACCTGCTACGGCGAAGATTTCGATCTCAAAGACGGCCTCGCTCTGTTGCTCGAAAAGCTAGCAAGAATCGAAGACCTGCGCTGGGTGCGGTTTCTCTACGCCTATCCCAACAAGATCACCACACGGCTGCTGGAAACCATCGCCGCACACGACAAGATCTGTTCTTACGTCGATGTCCCCCTGCAGCACGCATCGGCCGGCGCCCTGAAGCGCATGAAGCGCGGAGGCGGTGCTGAAGTGTTCTTGCACACGATCGAGAAGATGCGCCGAATCATTCCCGACGTCACCTTGCGGTCGTCGTTCATCGTCGGATTCCCCGGCGAGACCGAAAAAGAATTCGAAGAACTCTGCGACTTCGTTCGCGAAGCCCAGTTTGACTGGATGGGCGCGTTCAGCTACTCCGACCAGGAAGGCGCGCGGGCCTACGATCTTGAGAAGAAATTGCCGCTAAAGGAAATCGAGCGCCGCCGCAAGCGGCTGATGCAGATCCAGAAGTCGATCAGCAAGAAGCGGAAGAAAGCCTGGATTGGCAAGGAATTCGACCTGCTGCTCGAAGGAACCTCGGAAGAAACCGACCTGCTGCTCGAAGGCCGCTCCCCCATGCACGCTCCCGAAATCGACGGCAAGGTGCTGGTGAACGATTTTCCCGAAGGCGTGGAACCCGAGTTCGGCAAGTTCTACCGCTGCGAAATCGCTGAGGCGCACGAGTACGACGTGGTGGCAAAGATTCTGTAGACACAATCGGACGCAAATCCCAAATCTCAGTTGCCTAGGGATCCGGGCGCCACGGCTCCGGATGCCGTGCATAAGTGGGGCAGCATCGGGGAGTAGGCGGAGGAAGTTCACTCGCCAGAATCTATGGCGGAGTCCACTACCGAAACTCCACGGTCGTAGGCAGAGCCATGGGCAAGAAAATCGGGGAACTGGCCGTGCAGAACTATCTGAAGCCCGTTCACTGAGGAGCCACGCAGCTTGTGCCAATAATTTCTCCGTAAAGTTGTCGCCTCGATAAAAAAAGGCGGGCTTGTATCTTGACAACGCTTTAGCGGTGCCGTAAGCGGCCTGCCGTGAGTGGTCTCTTTAGGGACTCGGCACGACTGAAGAGGGTGCGGAAAGAGTCGAAAAGCTACTCGTCAGCTAAACAGTTCCTGCGCCCCCTCCCACAATCTCCGCACCACTTCCGGGGCTGGCTCGGCCTTTGCCAGTCCTGCGCTCTGTCCCGCCCACGCTTGCATGCGTTGCACGTCGCCCGTCTTCTGCGCCTCCGCACGCATCGCAGCTGTTAATCCCCGCTGCACAGGATAAGGAGCCGGTGCTGGCGCTTCTGGTGAGGCCGCCGCGCGAACGTAGTCCGTCGCAAGACTCCGTCCGGCACGCCCGGTGAATGCGCGGGTCAGCATCGTGTCCTCGGGCGTGCCCTTCAACAGCGCACTCGCCCAAGCCGGGTGAATCTTCGCCTCGGGACACATCAGAAACGCCGTCCCAACCTGCGCCGCACTGGCGCCAAGTACGAGCGCAGCCGCGACTCCTCGCCCATCCGCAATGCCGCGTGTCGCAACCACCGGCAGCTTCGCTGCATCCACCACCGCAGGCAGCAGCGACAAAAGGCCTACTTGCTCGGCGCCTCGGCCTTGGCGGCTTCGAAGGCGCCGCGATGGCCGCCAGCTTGCATCCCTTGGACCACGATTTCTTCACGAACTCCTGCGGATACAACCCCATGATCGACGAAACAATCGGTGGCGCCGCCTTCAGCAACGCTTCGCACGGCGAAGAAAAATCCAGACGCACCGCGTCTCCCGCCTGGGCTGGCACCGGTGGCCCCCAGGCCGACAGAAACTCCCGCACTCGAGCCTCGTGCGCGGGGTCGCGCCTCGGCGGCGGACCGGGAACCCACAGGTTGATCTGAAACGGACCCAAGATCCCCCTCCGCACCTCTTCCGCCCAGGCGACAATCTCCTCCGGCTTCATCAGCAACACATCGCATGCTCCTAACCCGCCGCGTTGGCCACCGCAATTGACAACGATGGCGCGCCCGCTCCCGCCATCGGCGCGAGTAGGATAGGTACCCGCAACCCGAAACGAGCACAGAACTCTTGAACACGCTGAAACTTGGAATTCATATATGAGCTCAGACCCCAATCCGTGTAGACGCCCGTTCCCGAGGGAAAGCTTCTTGATTTGTGAGATCATTCTTGTGCTTTCCCCATGCCCAAGCGTGCCAAACTGCGTTGCCCGATCTGCAAGAAGCCGGTAACCAGCGCGAACCTCGACTTCCCCTTTTGCAGCGGGCATTGCCGAACAATCGATCTCGGCAGGTGGGCTAGCGGGCAATACGTCATTTCCTCCCCCGTGAAAGACATCTCGGACGAGTTTGAGCAAGAATCAAATTCCCGCCACCCCGACCGCGACGACTGAACTCCCATCGCACACGATCCCCAAATCGCAGCAAAAGGCACACCCGCCCCGCTATGGGCCACGCTCGTCGCCACCTTCTTCGGTGCCGGCCTCCTGAAACCCGGCCCGGGCACCTGGGGATCGCTTTTCACAATGCTCGCCTGGGCCGCCATCTCCCGCTTCCTGCCGGCTGCATGGATCGTGCCGACGAACACTGCCCTTGCCGTGCTCGCCGTCGCGATCGGTATCCCGGCCGCTACGCGAGTCGCCCGCGCCTCGGGACTGAAAGATCCGCAATTTGTCGTCATCGACGAAACCGCCGGCCAGCTCATCACGCTCATCGGGGCCCCTCTTACATGGAAATCCTTATTGATGGGCTTTATACTTTTTCGAGCGTTCGATATCGTGAAGCCACCTCCGGTGCGGCAGCTGGAACGGCTGCCCGAGGGCACTGGGATCGTGGTCGACGATGTCGCGGCCGGGCTTTACGGCATGCTCGTAATGAACATTCTTCTGCAGTTCGGTCTGCTTAGCCGCTGATCTGCATCGAACTCGGTCTAGAGGTACACGGGGGTATGGGGATTTCCGACCGACTGCTGGGCAAGAAAAACGTAAACGGCAAGCCGCACATCGAAAGTGTGGCTCCGGCAGCAGCTTTGCCCGGCGGCGAAATCCGCATCAACGGCAGCGGCCTGCGACCCGCCGACCTCAAGCGCCCGCGTGTGCAGTTTGGCGACGTTGACGGTGCCATTGTCATCAGTTCCGAAGCCTTTGTGGTAGCCCGCGTCCCCGAAGGCGCGACCACAGGCCCGGTGGTTGTCGCAACGAACGGCGCAGTCAGCAATCCACAGACGGTCAAGGTCGCTGTGCCGATCGCCGAGAACCTCCATCCCGTCACCAATCCCGCTCTCGATGCTGACGGCAACATCTTCGTGACGTTTTCCGGATCGCGCGGGCAGCAGGTCCCGGTCTCGCTCTTCAAGATCGACACCAACTACGCGATCAAGCCATACCTCAGCAACATGATGAATGCGACCGCGATTGCTTTTGACCGCGAAGGGCAGATGTACGTCTCCTCGCGGCACGACGGCACGGTCTATCGCGTGGCGTCGAACGGCACCATGTCGTCGTACGCGGAAGGCATGGGCATCGCCACGGGCATCGCATTTGACCGCGAGCAGAATCTCTATGTCGGTGACCGCAGCGGGACGATTTTCAAGGTCGCGCGCGACCGTCAGATCTTCGTGTTTGCAACGCTCGAGCCCAGCGTGTCGGCCTATCATCTGGCTTTCGGTCCGAGCGGCGACCTCTTCGTGACTGGCCCGACGACTTCGAGCTTCGATGCCGTCTACCGCATCGACTCGCACGGCACAGTCACAAACTTTTTCCGTGGTCTAGGGCGCCCGCAGGGCCTGGCCTTCGACGCGGAGGGCAATCTCTACGTGGCCGCTTCGCTGGCCGGCAAGCGGGGCATTGTGAAACTTACTCCGGACGCAAAGGCGTCGCTGGAAGTGTCGGGACACAATTTGGTCGGCCTCGCGTTTGCCCCTGGCCGTTCGGTGGTGCTGGCCACGACTGGAGCTGTGCATCATCTTTCATGGAACCTTCAAGGGTTGCCGCTGTTATCGGAGTAGCAAAACGCACTGCGGCGAAAACTGTTCGCCGATTCGGCCATCCCGGCTCGCCTGAGCCAGCCCTGATACGAACCTCCTCCGTGAATCTGGCAGTCCCTTAGACAAAGCGATGAGGAATTCCTGAGTTCGTTAAGGGGGAAGGGGGCATTCGACTGCAACCGATTCCTGATTTTGCGCCGACCCTTGGAGTTGTTTGTATCGGGGCGTCGCTTTAGCGACACCAAAAACAGCGTAACTCAGTGCCCCTTAAGGCTGCGCCGCAAATTGGCTTCGCATCCCCTGTTAGACTGCTAGCCGTGAACGCGGAGATCATTGCCATCGGCTCGGAGTTGCTGACTCCCTTTCGCCAGGACACGAATTCCCTGTTCCTCACCGAGCGCCTGAACCAGCTCGGCGTGGAGGTGGTCCTCAAGACTATTGTTGGCGACAGCCGAGAGCGCCTAGTTTCGGTCGCGCAGCACGCGCTGATGCGTTCCGACATCTTGATCTTCATGGGCGGACTCGGCCCCACCGAAGACGATCTGACCCGCGAGGCAGTCGCCGAAGCACTTGTTGTCGGAATCCATCGCGACGAGGACCTCCTCAAGAACCTTGCAGCCCGCTTCGCCGCTCGTGGCTACAAGATGACGCCTAACAACGCACAACAGGCCGACGTCATCGACGGCGCCATCGTGCTGCCCAACCCCAACGGCAGCGCGCCGGGACAATGGATCAGTGGCAAGTATGACGGCCGCGACCGCATCGTGATCTTGTTGCCCGGCCCGCCTTTCGAGTTAAGGGCCATGTTCGACGAGCAGTGCCGCGATCGCCTGAGCGTGGTCTTGCCGACCGCGTTCATCGCGACCCGCGTGCTCAAGGTCGCCATGATGGGAGAGTCACTGGTCGACTCGCGGGTCGCACCCATTTACAAGCAGTACAAAGATATTCAGACCACGATCCTGGCCGGCGCCGGCGACGTTCAGTTCAACCTGTTCACGCGCGCCGATAGCATCGAAGCTGCGCAAGAGCGGGTCGACGAACTGGCCGGCAAGATCGAAGACGAACTGGGCGATGCGGTGTATTCCAGCAAAGGCGAATCGCTCGAGCAGATCGTTGGCTACTATCTGCAGATGCGCAACTCGACCCTGGCCGTCGCCGAATCCTGTACGGGCGGCTTGTTAGCTGAACGCATCACGTCGATCAGCGGGAGCTCGCGTTATTTGCTCGGCGGCGCAGTTGTCTACTCGAATGAGCTGAAGACGGAATTCGCTGGCGTGCCTGCAAACATGATCGCCAAGTACGGCGCGGTCAGCCGCGAAGTAGGCGCCGCGCTGGCTGAGGGCATCCGCAGCCGTACCGGCGCAACATTGGGTGTTGGCATCACCGGTGTCGCGGGCCCGACCGGAGGTGCTCCCGAAAAGCCGGTGGGCGGAGTCTACATCGCCCTGGCCAGCACCGAAGGCACGCAGATCGAGGAGCGCAATTTCCCCGGAGACCGCAAGCGCATCCGCTGGTTTTCGACGCAGTTGGCACTCGATATGGTGAGAAAGAAATTGATGTAGTCGGAGTCGCCGGTCGTTGGTCGTCGGTCGTCGGCCAAAGCGATCCTTGCGCGAGCTTTAGAGAAGGCCGCCAAGTCTCACGCGTACGGATTCTGCCGAAGAGTCGAGATCTGGATCGTCGACGACCGATAGCCGACGACCGACGACCGCTTCTATGCGTCTCTTCATCGCCCTCGACATTGACGACGCCGTCCGGCAGCGCATCGCGCGATTCCTCGAGGGCGTGCGCGATTTTGCTCCGGCGGCACGTTGGGTGCGCGAAGAATCGCTCCATGTCACGCTAAAGTTTATCGGCGAAAAACCGTACGCCATGGTTCCCCGATTCGAGGAGTCGCTCAGCGCGCTGAAGAAGTCCGCTTTCGACGTTACCTTCCGCGGGTACGGTTTCTTTCCGACGCCAAAATCTGCCCGCGTTTTTTGGATTGGAATCCAGTCGGGCGCCGAACTCACATCGCTTGCCTCGGCCATCGACGACATCACCGCCAGGCTCGATGTGCCTCGGGAGACCCACGCCTTCAGTCCGCACTTGACGCTCGCCCGCAAGAGCGGCGGTTCGGGAGCACCCGACAAACAACATAGCGACGGGCGGAACAAAGCCTTTCAGGGCCTGCAGGAGAAATTGGCCGCGATGCCCGCCCCCGAGTTTGGTACCATGACCGCCCGCGAGTTCTTTCTCTACCAGAGTCAGATCTCGCGGAACGGGTCGCGCTATACGAAGCTGCATTGCTTCGAGCTCGATCCGAAGCCTTCACAACCATGATCCGCTAATCCCTTGACGGCCTACTTGCTCACCGCCGCGTTCAGCTATCTCTCCGGGTCGATCCCGTTCGGCTACCTGCTGGTTCGCCTGGTCCGCGGAGAAGACATTCGCAAGACGGGCAGCGGCAACATCGGTGCGACCAACGTGTCGCGCAAATCGCCGAAACTCGGCATCCTGACACTGGTTCTCGATGCCCTTAAGGGCTTTGTTCCCGTGGCCCTGGCCCTGTTTCTCGGCCGGCGTGCAGCAGTTCAGCCTTACCTGCTGGCCTCGATTGCTGCGTTCTTTGCGATCGCCGGACACATCTTTCCCGTATGGCTGCACTTTCGAGGCGGCAAAGGCGTTGCCACGGGACTCGGTTCCTGGATCGGACTCGCGCCTAAGGGCGTGCTTGTAATGGTGATCGTCTTCGTCGTCATGGTCGCGCTGTTCCGCTATATTTCGCTCGGCTCGATCACCGCCGCGGGAATCTTCCCGGCGGCTTCGTGGATCCTTCACGACTACCACGACGCGCCGGCAATCCTGGCCGTCATGGCGGCCTCTTCCCTGCTGATCATTGCCAAGCATCATCCCAATATCCGGCGCCTGCTCTCAGGTGCGGAAAACAAGTTCGGGGTTAAACCCAGATGAGCGAGATCGCGATCATCGGAGCAGGAGCGTGGGGAACGGCTCTGTCGATTGTGGCGGGGCGGAGCGGGCGGCATCGCGTGCGGCTATGGGCGCACGAGAAAGAAGTCCGCGAGTCCGTCAATGCGCAGCACGTCAACGATCTCTTTCTCGCTGGCCAGAGCATTCCCGACTCCGTTCGTGCCACCAACGACCTGGCCGAAGCTTTGCAAGGCGCCGAGATCGTCATCAGCGTGATGCCTTCGCATCACTGCCGCCGGCTCTTTCAGGCCATGCAGCCGTTCATAGTGCCCGAGATGCTCTTCGTCAGCGCAACCAAAGGCCTGGAAGAAGGCACTCTCCTCCGCATGACGGAAGTGATTTCGCAGGTGCTCTTTCGCGATGGCCTTTCACCACGCATCGGCTCTATGAGCGGCCCTTCATTCGCCATGGAGGTAGCGCGCGGCGACCCTACGGCGGTCACCATCGCCGGATCGGACACAGAGCTGACTCATGTCGTACAGCAGGCGCTCAGCGATCCCCGCTTCCGTCTCTACACAAACAGCGACGTGGTCGGGGTCGAATTGGGAGGATCGCTCAAGAACGTCATCGCCATCGCCGCGGGCGTTTGCGACGGTCTCGGGCTGGGGCACAACTCGGTCGCCGCCCTCATCACCCGCGGCCTGGCCGAGATGACCCGGTTGGTGGTCGCCTGCGGCGGCCAGCGGGAGACGATGGCAGGACTCGCAGGGCTGGGCGACCTGGTACTCACCTGCACCGGCGGCCTGTCGCGCAACCGCAGCGTGGGCGTAGAGCTAGGCCGCGGACGAAAGCTGCCAAACATCATCGCGGGCATGCACGGGATGGTGGCCGAAGGAGTGCTTACGACGAACGCAGCCGTCGGTCTGGCCAAGGCTCACTCCGTGGAGATGCCAATTACCGAAAAGATGCACGTCATCCTGCACGCCGGCAAGTCGCCGCGAGAAGCGATTCACGAGCTCATGACCCGCAGCGCGAAGAGCGAAGTCGGCTTGTAGCGAAGGAACGATTGCTTGCGCTCGTTCGCATCCCATCACGGAAGCCGTTCAAGGTAGCCGATCAGCCTTTCTTCTGCGGTCAGATCCTCGCATTGCGCGTCGATCATTCGATACTGCTCGGCATGGGTTTCGCGAAAGTGGTCATAGGCTGCCTGCGAGGCCCAGAAATCGAACGTCAGGTAGCGGCCCGGATCCTTCAAGTCACGGTTTAACTCAGTCGCTACAAAGCCTTCCCCTGCAGCAAAGAATCTCGCCCACAAACCCTGCGATCCGTAGGCCTCCTGAAAGCGCCCTTCCGCACCGGGTTTTGGGCGGAACTCCCAAACCGCGACGAATCCCCATACGGCTGGTACAGGAGCTGCCATCTTGTTCTCCTGGCGAAATTTTCACTTGCCAAACCATGCCAAAAAGCACCGCCTTATGGCGTACTTTCGTAACCGGACGACGGCGCAGTTTGCCCAGCCGCGGCCCAGTTCCAAAGTAGAATTTCCTTACCCCCCAGATACTACGCCACGCTTTGCAGGTGCAAAGCCTAGGCTCGACTTGTCTCTAAAAGCCTCCATCCCGGCGCGCATTCCGATCATGTACGTCATCCTGGGCGTGCTGGTCGCGATCAGCATCGTGCCCATGTACTTCTACTCGGCAAAGGTGGAATCCATCAACGGCAGCCGCCTGAAGACTAACGAGAAACTGTTGCAGAACACCGTGACGCGCTCGTTAGCGGATGACATCTCGCAGCACGAGGCTTCTCTCCGGATGATGCTGGCGAACCTGGCCTCAGCGATTCAGATCACGAGCGGCGGAGATATCCACGCCGGGCACGTGGAAACTCCGGAACTGCGCGCATTGCTGGAAAACTTCGTCTCCTCTTCGGACGACATCGCCTACGCCACTTTGTTGAACTCGCAGGCCAAGGGCATTTCGGCAGGACGAATCGCACCCGACGCCTTTTTGCAGCGCGAACTCGAGCGCGGATTCGCCGCGGCTCGCGAGGGCCGCGCCTATAACGGACAAGCGCTCGTAGTCGGCAGCGGCAAAGAGCAGCGTACCGTCGTGCTGTTTAGCAGCCCGGTGATGTACGGTGGCCGCTTTCTCGGCATGATCGGGTCGGTGGTCGACCTGCAATTCCTCATTCGCCGTCTGCAGGAAGTCAGCCGTACCGGACTCACCCCGTACGTTGTGGACGCGCAGGGACGCCTGGTCGCGGCCGCCCGCTCCAACTTCGCCACCGGACAGGACATGAAGCATCTCCCGATCGTGAGGAACTTCGTGGACGAGGGCAGCAAGGCGCAGTTGGTGGCCACCGCGGACTTCACCATCCAGGAAGGCGGCGAGACCACCGAGATGCTGGGTACCTACAGCCCGGTCACGGCGCTGGACTGGGCCGTCGTCGTGCAGAAGCCGCAACTTGAAGCCTACAGCGGCGTCTTCGAAATGCAGCACACCGCGCGCCTGCTGGCACTGCTCGCTGTGTTCGTCAGCATGATGGTGAGTATTTACGCAGCACGCCGCATCGCCAACCCGCTGAAAGTTCTTACCGATTCCAGCCGAGCCATTGCCCGCGGAGATTTCTCCAAGCGCGTCGAGTTGCGCAGCCGCACCGAAATCGGCGAGCTGGCCTCGACCTTCAACATGATGTCCGACGAACTGCAGCGTTTCGTCCAAGACCTGCAGCGGGCAGCAGAAGAAAACCGCGCCCTGTTCATCGGCTCCATCCAGATGCTTTCCGGAGCGGTCGACGAAAAGGACCCTTATACGCGCGGTCACTCCGACCGCGTCACGCGCTATTCGCTGCAGATCGCCCGCGAGATGAAGCTGGACGACGAGTTCCTCGAGATCCTCCGCATCTCGGCGCAGCTGCACGACGTGGGTAAGATCGGCATCGAAGACCACATCCTGAAAAAGCCCGGTGCGCTCACTCCCGAAGAATTCGAGATCATGAAGACGCACACCACCAAGGGTGCGAATATCCTGCGCCCGGTGAGCCAATTGAAAGAGATGCTACCGGGCATTGAGCTGCACCACGAATCGCTCGATGGCCGCGGGTATCCTTACGGACTCAAGGGCAACCAAATTCCGCTGCTCGCCCGCGTCATCGCCGTCGCTGACACCTTTGACGCGCTGACCACGAACCGGCCGTATCAGCGGGCGTATGAACCGCCGGAGGCGCTAAAGATCATTCACGACCTGGCGGGCAAGCGGCTGGATCCGGCTGCGGTCGCCGCCATCACGGCCCTATATGAACGCGGGGAGATCAAGGTTCGCCGCCCGATGCGGGCGCAGGCGACGCCGCCTCCTCAGGCTGCCCCTCAAACTTCGCAACCCCCTGCTTCCGTCGTGGCCGCTCCTGCGCCCCAGCCCGAATCGAAAGCCGTCGCCGCCTCGGCGACAGCCGCCGCGGGTCCCCTCGATCCAGTGGTCGAGACGACACGCTTCTAGCTGCGAAATATGAGCGGCGGGCTGCGGGCACGCAAGACTCACTCTGGGACAGGCGGGCGTCCTCGCCACTGACTCAGGTTGCTCGGAGTTCGTGGCTTGTAGCTGGCAGCCTCCGATCCTCGTCCGCAGATATAATGAACCTCGAGCTCGCACCGAGATCTGCGGCCCTATGATCCAGACCCTATTCGGCAGTCTCGAAGAACAGCAAAAGCCCAGCTTCCTTGATCGCATGAAAGAGGCGGTCTCGCGCACTCGCGAGAACCTCGCCGAGCGCATCGAGGAAGCCGTTTCCTTCAGCAAGGAGATCGACCGCAACACGCTCGACGACCTCGAAGCCACGCTGATCGGCGCTGATCTGGGCACAACCACTACGCATGAGGTCCTGTCGAAGCTGCGCGAGCGAGCCGATCGCAAGCAGATCAAGGACATCGACGAGTTAAAGCGATTGTTGAAGGATGAGATACTATCCATTCTGGCTACGTCGAATGACCGTCCGGTGCAGAAGGTTGACGGCGCCCCAGAGGTGATCCTCGTCGTGGGCGTGAACGGGACCGGTAAGACCACCACCATCGGCAAGCTGGCGCAGGTGTTTCGCTCGCAGGGGAAGAATGTGTTGCTGTGCGCGGCCGATACGTTTCGTGCGGCGGCGATTGAGCAACTGGAAGTCTGGGGGCAGCGCACGGGAACGGAAGTGATTAAGACGAGGGCCGGGGGAGATCCGGCGGCTGTTCTATTCGACGCGTTGCAGGCCGCGACCGCTCGCAAGACGGATTACGTTGTGGTAGATACCGCCGGCCGCCTGCACACGAAGGCGAACCTGATGTCGGAACTGGAAAAAATGCGGCGCACCGCACAGCGCATTGTTCCGGGCGCTCCGCATGAAACTTTGCTGGTTATGGACGCGACCACCGGACAGAACGGCTTGCAACAGGCCCGCCAATTTACTGAAGCCGCGGGCGTCACCGGAATTGTGCTGACCAAGCTCGATGGCACGGCCAAGGGCGGAGTGGTCGTAGCGATTTCACGCGAACTCGGTCTGCCGGTCCGTTATGTCGGAGTGGGCGAGAAGGCAGGCGATCTTCTGCCCTTCGATCCGAAGGAATTTGTGGATTCGTTGTTTGCCTGAAACGTGTGGGGCGTACACTCCTGTCGCCGCTTTTGTCCGTGAGGCATGATGCCGGAAAGGACCTACTTCCGGCTCCTTAAGCTCAACCTCGGATGCCAGAACACAACCATGACGAAGCGTTTCTCCGCCAGGCGCTCGAACTGGCCCGCCGCGGAATCGGGCTAAGTGCGCCCAATCCCAATGTGGGCGCCGTGATCGTGGCAGAGAACGGTGAAGTTGTGGGCACTGGCACCCACACCTACGATGGTCTGAAGCATGCCGAGATTCTTGCCCTTGACCAGGCGGGTGCTCGCGCACGGGGCGCAACGCTGTACGTCAATCTGGAACCATGCTCCCATCAGGGGCGCACGCCGCCCTGCGTGGATGCGGTCATCGCCGCCGGCATACGCAGGGTCATTGCCGGCATCGTTGACCCGAACCCGCAAGTCAGCGGACGCGGCTTCCAGCGGCTACGCGAAGCCGGAATTTCGGTCGCCTCGGGATTGCTGGTTGACGATTGCCTGCACATCAACGAGGCCTTTGCCAACTACATCCGCCGACGGGTCCCGCTGGTAACGTTGAAAACCGCCATGACGCTCGACGGCAAGATCGCTCCGCCGCCGGGCGAGTCCGAGAACCCGACCGCCTTGGGCTCGGCTTCGGTCAGCGGCGGCTGGGTCACGAGCGAAGTCGCGCGCGCTCACGTGCAGGAACTCCGCCATCAGAACGACGCCATCATGGTGGGCGTAGGCACCATCATTGCCGATGATCCCCTGCTCACCGACCGCAGCGGGGTCCCCCGCCGTCGCCCGTTGCTGCGGGTGATTGTGGATTCGCGTCTGCGGCTGCCGCTGGAGTCCCGGCTGGCAAAGACTGCAAAGAACGATGTCCTCGTTGTCTCTTCGTTCGCCGAAGAAAAGCGCAAACAGATGTTGCGCGATCACGGGATTCGCGTGGAGCAACTCCGTCCTGCGACGCCCGACGGACGGCCTGACCTCATCGGCCTGATGCAGCTATTGGGAGAACTTGAGATCACCAGCCTGCTGATCGAGGGCGGAGCCATGATCAACTGGGCGGCGCTGCACTCCGGTATCGTCGACAAGGTTTTCTTCTACTACGCTCCAAAGATCCTCGCAGGAACAGGAGCCATTCCATTTGCCACGTCCACGGGCTACAAGAGTCTGAGCGACGCGGCCTACGTGCACGCTATCCGGTTGTACCGCTTTGGCGAGGACTTCGCGGTCGAGGGTTATATGCGCGATCCGTACCGCGAATAGCAGACCTGCACTCTCTCCTGTCACCCTTTGCCCGGTTGCGTTTGTTGACACCTCGGAGTTATTATCCGCTTCTCTCAGGCCCCCAGTCGCTCTTACTCACAACCAGCCAAAAGCCCACCTTGCGCCATTGAGGGTACAGCAGGAGGACTCTCAGAGTGTTGACCTCCCTGCATTTCGTCCCACGCCGAGTCTTCGCAGCGATCGCACGAGTGGCTTACGTTTGCTCTCTGATCCCCCTCTTGCTCTCGACGGGCGTCTTCGCGCAGAACGCCTCCAGCGAAGCAGAAAGCCTTGCGGCCTGGGACAAGGTGGTCACCGTTCTGCAGCATCCGCGCTGCCTGAACTGCCACCAGCTGGAGTCCCCTTTGCCGGGAGACTCGGGTCGCGAGCACATCCCTCATGTGGTTCGTGGAACGGACAATCACGGGGTGGGTGCTATGCTCTGCGGGAACTGCCACAACGACATCGGCAACAACGCCACTTGCGCCGGCAATCGCCAATGCGATCTTCGCGGCGACGGGAAACGCATGCGGTAGCTGCCGCTTGGGTTGACGGTTCCGGCATAGCGGACTTGATGCTGGGCGCGGGCGACGCGAAGAGTACAATCATCGGCTGAGAGGACCCCGTGTTCACTGGCATCGTTGAAGAAGTCGGCAAAGTCACCAGCATCCGCGAAGAGCGTGGCACGCGCCGCATGACTGTCTCCGCGTCCAACCTGATCAAGGAACTCAAGGCTGGCGATTCGATTGCAGTCAGCGGCGTATGCCTGACCGCAGTAGATCTGAAGCCAAACTCCGTCGGATTCGATCTCGCCGAAGAGACCTGGAACCGCACATCGTTCTCGCACATCCACGAAGGCGCGCTCGTGAATCTCGAGCTGCCGATGCGTGCTGATGGCCGATTCGGCGGACACATCGTGCAAGGACACGTCGACGGTACGGGCGAATTTCTGTCGCTCGATCGCATCCCGGACGCCGAGGACTACCTGCTCCACATTCGCATCCCGGCGGAGCTTGCCCGGTACGTCATCTTCAAAGGCTCGCTCAGCATCGAGGGCATCAGCCTGACGGTGGTCGGGATCGAGGACACGGACGTCACCGTCGCCATCATCCCCCACACCTGGGAGATGACGAACCTGCGCTCGCTCAAAGCCGGCGATCCCGTCAACCTCGAGGTCGATATGATCGCCAAGTACGTCGAGAAGATGATGAAGGGCGAAACCGGCATCAGCCCCATCACGCTGGAGATGCTGGTGCAGGAAGGATTTTAGGCGCGAGCGGTCGTTCGCTAAGCAACTCTCGAACCCGACCGCCCGCTGCAACCTCAGAACGTAAGCCGCAAGCCGAATTCAATCTGCCTGGGCGCCCAGAGTCCATAGACGCCGGTGCCGGCCCCCAATCGGTCCACGTTGTGATTCGATCCGACCGTGCCGTTGATCTGTCCCGCGCCTGCCGTGAGCAAGCCATTTAAGTGCACCATGACGGCTAAAATGAGTGCTTCTGGGAGGGACGACCCAGGAAATAACACCGGGTTCTTTTCATGTCGCGATCCGTGCGGCGCCTTCGATAGCACTCACACCCCAATCTTCAGCTCATCCAGTTCTAGAAATTCCTGGATGATCGGCTCCTTGGATTTCTCCATGTCCGCATACGGGCCGAAGAAGACGGCCTTCGCTTCGTAGAGAAACACCACGCGATCGGCAAGCTTCTTGGCGAGGCGCATGTCGTGCGTGACCACGACACTGGTGAGGTGCAACTGGATTTTGAGGCGCTTGATCAGGTCTCCCAGCAATTGCGCCATGAGCGGATCGACCATGGTGGTCGGCTCGTCGTAGAGCACGCATTCCGGCTGCGCCGAGAGGGCGCGGGCGATCGCGACCGAGCGCTTCATCCCGGTGGAAAGGTCCGACGGTAGCAGATCGCGCATGTGGGCCACGCCGACCATCTCCAGCAACCCGTCGACAATCTGCAGGATTTGATCTTCGGTCAGGTCTTTGCGTTCGCGCAGGGGAAACGCGACGTTCTCGCCCACGGTGAGCGAGTCGAACAGCGCGCCATTCTGGAAGACCATCGTGACTTTCTTATGGATGGCCTCCAGTTGCTGCTCGTTGTAATCGGTGATGTCCTCGCGTGCGACCCAGACCCGGCCCGAGTCAGGCTTAAGAAACCCCATGATTTGGTGCAGTGACACCGACTTGCCCACGCCGCTGCGGCCGAGAATGCAAATGGTCTCCCCGGGCCGTACGTTGAAACTGACGTTATCGAGGACGCGGTTGTCCCCGAACGCCTTGCTCACGTTGCGGAAGTCAATGTACGGCCCGATTTGTGCGTCGGCAACCATCTTGAGTTCAGCTCTTGCTTGCCCGCCGCTCCGCAACTGTCTGTTGGGAGCGCACTGGATTCAAATCCTCAGGTGTATTCAGGTTCTGAAACATCTGTGCCAAAAAACCTTGCTCACACAGTTCTTTCTCCCCAATCGCGCGCACTTCCACTTGCCGGAACAGCGGATCGATCTTGTACTTGCCTTCCCGCAAAGACGTACCTGCCACCTCGGCAAAGTTGCGGCGATACGCAGCGCACAGTGGCTGCCAGCGGCCGTGCACCTGCGGAAGCGTCACCGTGGCGCCGCTCGCGACGGTCTGGCCGGCCAGGTAGCGCAGAAACTTAGGCTCCACAAACGGCATATCCACAGCCAGAATCACGTTCAGTTCAGTGCGTGACGAATGCAGGGCCGCATGGATCCCCGCCAGCGGACCGCATCCGGGGAATTCGTCCTCGACCACCTCGGCATAGCTGCTGAACTTCTCTCGGCTCCCGACGATGCGCGCATCCGGATCCACCGCCCGGGCGATCGATAGCATCCGTTCGATCAGGCGCTGTCCATCCAGTTCCAGTAGGGCCTTGTCGCAGCCCATCCGGCTGCTTTGTCCTCCGGCCAGCACGAAGGCAGTCAACTCTGCCATGCAAGGAATCATACACAAGACTTGGGCGCGGGCCGGAATCCACAGCTCAACCTATTGTCAGGATGCGACTTCGCTATGGCGGGGATTGAAGACTCGCACGAAAGTAACCTGTTCAGAAGTGCCGTCGCGTTACATCATAAGGCCGTCCTCAGGTCTATCCCGGGATTCCAAAGTATGGCGCAGAAGCTCATGGATGTTTTACGGCTCGGGCGTTGCTCCCACGAGTTCTCCTGGCCCAGGCGAGCTGCCGACGGTCACTATTACCAGGTTTGTCTGCTGTGCGCGGCCGAATACAAGTACGACTGGACTACCATGCGGCGCACCGAGCGTGTACCGCTCACTGTCACGGAACCGGGTACACGTCGTCGCCCACGGGAAAGGAAATCGACTTGGGTGCCGCGCGCCCGCCGGCTCAAGCTCGACTTACCAGTGCGATATCGCGTCAAGAATACGAGCCTCTGGACGGAAGGAACCATCTGTAACATCAGCCAGTCCGGTGTGCTCTTTCAGGGCGAGGCCGAGATCCCGGCGAATGCGCTGATCGAGTTGGTGTTCGAGATGCCGGAAGAAATCTCCGGCCAGAAGAATTCGCAGGTACTTTGCCAGGGGCGAGTGATCCGCTTCAAGGATTCCCACGATCGCGAAGAGGGCTCGACTGTAGCGGCGTCCATTCTCGATTACAAGTTCATCCATCAGAGCTAGGATTTTGCCTAAACCCGCCACCTCAGGCGTAGCCAAGAGGCGCGCCATTTCCGGGCAACCGCTCAATTTCCCGATTTTTCTGCTGCAAGACAACCAGTCCGCATCTAAACTAGAATCATCCACGGAAATCCTAAGGTTCGTAGGAGTTGCTTTATGAACATAAAGCGCAGTATCCACCTCCCGATCATTCTCCTTATCACAGTGCTCGGTCTGACTGCGGCATGCAACCGCGCGCTGAGTGATTCTGAAATCAGCAGCCAACTGCAGAATAAACTTGGCACCGACTCCGGGCTGCAAGGGAAGGATCTGAGCGTTCAAGCGGCAAATGGAACAGTAACGCTGTCGGGCAACGTTGATAACGATGCGCAGCGTGACGCTGCCGCCCGCTATGCCGCCGCCATTCCCGGCGTGAAACAGGTCGTTAACAATCTGCAAGTCGTGTCTCCGGCCGTGGCGGCAGCGCCTGCTCCGGCCCCACAGGCTCCCGCACCTGCGCCCGTGGAGACCCCCAAGCCCGTTCCCGTTAAGCGGGTAGTCGCGCCCAAGAGACACGTCCATGAAGCCGAAATGGCTTCAGCAGCCGCCGGCGCTGGCGCCGCTGGGATGGGCCTGGCGCATCAAGATTCCAGTCAGTCGGCTGCTCCTGCGGTACCGGCAACCCCACCGCCACCGCCACCCCCGCCGAAAGCCACGATCCCGGCTGGGACGAACATGGCAGTCCGACTTGTGGATTCGATCGATTCCGAGAAGAATCAGCCCGGCGAAACGTTCCGGGCAACACTGAATTCCCCGTTGGCCACCGAAGGCGACATCGCCATCCCCGCTGGCTACGATGTTGAGGGACACATCGTCGACGTAAAGAGCGCTGGCAAGTTCGCGGGCCAGTCCTTGCTGGTTCTTCAACTCGACCGGATTACGGTAGGCGGCAAGTCCTACAACATCCAGACCGATCAATACAAACGCGAAGGAAGTTCGCGCGGCAAGAACACGGCTGAGAAGGTCGGTGCGGGCGCGGCCATCGGCGCCATCATTGGCGGCATCGCCGGAGGCGGCAAGGGCGCCGCGATCGGCGCAGCCGCGGGCGGCGGCCTGGGCGGCGGCGTCCAAGCGGCCACCAAGGGCCAGCAGATCAAGCTGCCCTCGGAAACCGTCCTGAACTTCACGCTGCAGAACCCGGTCACCGTGGTCGTCGCTCAGTCGCCGGATTCGCACCGTCAGCGCATGGACGCTCCAAACAACTAGAGCGTGTTTCAAATATTGACGATCTTGATTCTCCAGCGCCTCCGCCCCCTTATTTCAAGGCCTTTGGCGGCTACTGGAATGCAACGCAAGTATTTTTGAAACACGCTCTAGCAAGAACTCTCTCACGGCCTCGGGGTACGGCTTGCCGTACCCCCTTCGCTTTTCCACGTCATTCTCTCGCCAGGTACTGCGAAGTAGTGATTTTGCGTCTGCACCTGCGTGTCGTCAAAGCTTGCTCCCACTCCGCTCCTGTGCTGTGATAGCACGACTCCGCATGCCTCCCATTAGTGCTGTCCTTCATACCTTCAACGACGCCGCCCGGCTCGGTCGTGCGCTGGAAACCTTGCAACCGTGCGACGAGATCGTCGTGATCGATCACGGCTCCAGCGACGCGACTCTGCACATCGCCCACCAGCATGCCGCGCGCATCTTTGTCGCCGGACCGCAGCACACTCTGCAGACACCCATCGCGGCAGCAACACATGACTGGGTCTTCTGCCTCTCGCCCTCAGAGTCGATGTCAGAGGGCCTGGTAGCGTCACTCTTTGAGTGGAAGGCGTACCAGACTTTGGAGGTCCAGAGCATCCCAGCATGCTCGGTCTTCGTTCGGGTGGAAACGCAAAATGGTTGGCTTGAAACCGCGCCCAGCACGCGCCTGGTCCCCCGGCACTGGGATCGTTGGAACGGGCAACTGCCCGAAGACGATGAGCGCAGCATGTTGCTGCAAGGAGACTTACTGCGATTCTCCCGACCCTGACCACGCCAGAGATTTATCACTCCCGGATGTGATCTTCCTCACATTCCCGCATGCGCTTCCCTCCTACACTTTTCTGTTGGGCAGCAGTTTTGTGCACGGCACTTCCAGGAGGAAACAAATGCAAGTACGGAAATGGTTTTATCTCGGCGCCTGCGTGGCGGCTTTTGCAGTTATCGCCATGGCGCAACAAGCGTCGCAGGAAAAGGTAATTAAGCATGTTCCGATCAAGCAAACCAACGCAGCGTCTGCGAAGGAGATGTACGGCAGCTATTGCGCGGTTTGCCATGGCACGGATGGCAAAGGCACGGGCCCGGCGGCATCCGCATTGAAAGTTCCGCCGTCCGATCTGACCAAATTGGCGGCTAACAACAAGGGCGAGTTTCCTTCGATGCACGTTTCCAGCGTGCTGCGGGGAGAAGCGGAAACACCGGCACATGGCAGCAAGGACATGCCCGTTTGGGGTCCGCTGTTCCGCAACATCAGCCAAGGGCACGATGCCGAAGTGCAGCAGCGCATCGCGAACCTGAACCAGTTTCTGGAGTCGATGCAGCAGAAGTATTGAGGATCTTGGCGGCTGGCAATGCCAGCGAAGATCGCGGCTTTGAGTGCGCGTGCACCCACGCGCACTCCTTTGCCATCTCATCCCCCTTTGGTGTCATTGCGGGTAAATTTCCGGGGCTGGTAGTCTTCTCCCGGTTGCAAACAGCCTTTCCTGATAGTCGGGGCATCCTAACGTCAGAATCCCTGTTTTTGCGGAACTTACAACCTTTGTGACGGATTTCGAGCCAGACATGCAGGCGCGGGTTCGCCTGGGCCGCCTTTCCCGGCCAGTGCGATACGGAGGGGCGTTCCTCACCGTCGTCGTGGCCACGGGCGTGTGGTATGTCTCACCCCTCATGCATCGAGAACCGTTCGCGATCTTTGTGCTCGGTGTGGTTTTTTCGGCGCACTTTCTGGGCTTCGGACCCGCCGTGTTGGGCACTGCACTGTCAGTGCTGGCGATCGACTACGTGGCCTTTGTTCCCCGCTTCTCGTTTTCGCTCCAGAGTTCCGACGTCGCCCGGTTGTTGATGTTTGTCTTTATTTCTCTGCTTGCGGCCAGCCTGGCCAAGCAGAAGTCACGCGCCCAGGTGCTCGTTGAGCAAACCCGCGAACGAATGGCGGCGATCGTTGCATCTTCAAATGATGCTATTTACAGTGCCAGCCTTAACGGAAACATCACCAGTTGGAACCACGGGGCCGAGCAGCTCTACGGATTTACCGCTGACGAAGCAATTGGCCAGCACCTGTTTATCACGGTTCCTCCAGAGCGAACCCACGAAACCCGTTCGCACCTGGAATTGCTGGGCCGTGGCGAGAACGTCGAGACCTTTCGCACCCAACGCCGCCGCAAAGACGGCTCGTTGGTCGACGTCCTGCTTTCGATTTCACCACTGCGTGAACGAAACGGAAAGGTCATCGGTGCCTCCGCCATCGTTCGCGACATCACCCACGAGATGCGTGCCGAGGAAGCGTTGCGCAAGAGCGAGAAGCTGGCGACCGCGGGACGGCTGACCGCCGCGATCGCGCATGAGATCAATAACCCACTCGAAGCTGTCACCAACCTCCTGTATCTTGCCCGTCGTGACCCAGCACGTGCCGCGCAGCATTTGGAAATGGCCGAACGCGAAGTCCATCGCATCAGTGACATCGCTCAACAAACACTCGGCTTCGTGCGCGAACTCTCCGAGCCTCGCCGGCTGAGCGTGGCCACCACGCTTGAAGAGGTGCTCCAGCTCTATTCCCAAAAGCTCATCGGCAAGAATATTCTGGTGCAAAAAGAATTTCGCGACGCATGCGAGATCTCCGGATTCCCCGGCGAAGTGCGGCAGTTGTTTTCGAACCTCCTGGTCAATGCCGTTGAAGCAATGTCGCAGAATGGTCGGCTCCGATTGCGGGTTGCACGCGCACGCGAACAGTCCACCGGACGCGCGGGCGTGTGCGTGGTCTTCGCCGACAGCGGCCGCGGCATCCGGCCCGAAGACCGCGCCCGCCTCTTCGAGCCTTTCTACACCACCAAGAAGGATTCAGGGACCGGCCTTGGACTTTGGCTGGTCGAGGAAATCGTCCACAAGCACCAGGGCAAGATCCGCGTACGCAGCAGCGTCCGTCCCGGCGCCAGCGGCACGATCTTCTGGTTGTTCCTGCCCGAGCAGCCAACCAACAGCGTCCAGTCGCTCCCGACCGCACAGTACTCAGCCGGGTAACCATCCAGCGAACCAACTGAAAACAAATCACTTGTCTGCATTTTGTCCACAAGGACACTGTCTTCAGTGACGACCAGCGCCAGTGCCGGCGACCGTATAATCGAGGCAAACTCATAGGAAAGAAAGCGTTCTAGCGGATAGGAACACGGTGGATCCTTTTCTGGCAGCGGGAAGTGTGCTCGCGGGGCTGATCTTCGGCAGCTTCCTGAACGTGTGTATCTACCGTCTGCCCCGAGACATGTCCTTGTCCAATCCCCGCTGGTCGGCTTGCCCGAAGTGCAAGCAGTCGATCGCGTTCTATGACAACATTCCCGTCCTCAGCTGGCTGCTGCTCGGCGGTCGCTGCCGCAAATGCGCTGACCCGATTTCGCCGCGCTACCTGATGGTCGAGTTGCTCACGGCCGCGTTGTTTCTGGCTTGCGCCTGGCATTTCGGCTTGACACTCGCGACGCTCAAATACTGCACTCTGGCGTTCCTTCTGCTGGGACTGATCTTCACCGACGCGGAGACCAAACTCCTCCCCGACAAAATGACGCTGACCGGGTTGGGCCTGGGGATTCTCTTCAGTCTGCTCGTCCCGGTGAACGACCTGGCGTCGCAGTTTCTGCCCGGTGCGGTTTCGCTGCCCCTGGCCAACGGCATCTTCGCGCGCCTGCTCTCCCTTGTGGATTCGCTCTTGGGCGCGTTGGTCGGCTCGTCTTTCATCTACGGCGCGGGTGCCATCTACCTAAGGGCCCGCGGGATTGAAGGCATGGGCTTCGGCGACGTCAAGCTGATGGCCATGATCGGAGCGTTCCTGGGCACGAAGCTGACAGTGTTCACCATCTTCACGGCCTCGATCACAGGATCGCTGTTCGGCGTGAGCACGATTTTGCTGGTGTGGGTGAAGCGCACGCGCCGCTTCATTGAGCGCCGGCATCTGGCTGCCCGGGAAGCACGTCGCCGCGCCTGGGAGTCAGCCCAGACCATGTACCGTCACTACGAAATGCCCTTCGGTGTGTTCCTTGGCAGCATGGCGATGGTGGCTTTCTTCTTCGGAAACCGCTTCCTCACCTGGTATTGGGGGCTGCTGTGAAACTGCTCACCAATCCGGTCTTCCTGAAGATGGCCTTGGTCTTCTTCGCTTCCGGATTCGCCTTCGTGGTGGCATTCCTCCTCATGCGCGGCGTGCGCCGCAGCATTGCCGACGAAGCTTCAGTCCCAGAAGCGGCCACTACCGACCAGATTCCGTTGCACACCTATCACGCTGTTATCCAGGAATTGAAGCAGCAGAAACACGAATTGAGTTCCCTGCGTGACGCTGAGCACCGGCGCGCAAAGACTTCGGAGAACATCAGCGCGGCAGTGCTCTCGAACCTTTCGATCGGAGTGCTGTTCTTCGGTCCCAACGGCCTGGTGAGGCAGGCCAATCAAGCAGCGAAATCCATTCTGGGCATCGCTTCCCCCACCGGCATGGATGCCGCGTCCATCTTTAGGAAGGCGTCCGCCATGCACGCCGGCGCCCCAGTGGCAGAGAGCATTCAATCCGCTCTCCAGCAGGGCGAGGAAATACAGAAGGTCGATGCCGAATACCTCACCCCCGCGGGCGCGCGCCGCGTGCTCGAGATCACCGCTTCGCAAGTTCCCGCGGCGGACGGAACCACTCTCGGCGTCGCTTGCCTGATCCACGATCAGACCGAGATCGCCGATATCCGGCGCCAGATCGAATTGCGTGGCGAATTGTCCGCAGAAATGGCTCTGGCCCTGCGCAATTCCCTGGTCACGATTTCCGGCTACGCGCAGCAACTCGTGTCCAATCGCGACCCGGACCTGACGGAACAATTGGCCGCCGCCATCGCAAGCGAAGCAAAACATCTGGATCACACCATCGGGGGATTTCTCGCCGAGAGCAAGAAGGCGAAAACGGCAAGTTCTCATTCTTAAGAAAGCCGGCCGTGATCCCGGATCGCGGCGGCGAACGAGGGAAGTGATATGAAGCGCATCACAACAGCAGCAACCATCGTAGTTCTTTTCACGGCTCTGAGCGCCTTGGCGGCTTTTGCCCAGAATGCGCCACTCGGTGACTACGCACGCCAAGTCCGCAAACAGAAAGGACATCAGGCGCCACCGGTCAAGAGCTACGACAATGACACCATCCCGCGCGACGACAAGGTTTCGGTCGTCGGCCAGGCGCCGGCGGAGAACCAAGACGCCAACCCTCACGCCGCGAGCGGCGGCGAAGCAGCTGCTGAGGCTGCGAAAGCTGGCGCGGAAAACTCCGAAGCTGCCGGAAGCGCTCCTGCCGCGGGCAAGCAGGATGCCGCCCCTCAGGCACCCTCTTCCCAGGCGGCCCCTTCCGAAGGGAAAAAGTCGCCCGCCGACGAGCAGGCAGAGAAGCAGAAGCTCTTTAAGGACTGGCAGATGAAGATCCAGGCCCAGCAGGCCCAGGTGGACGACATCTCCAAAGATCTCGACCTCACCAACCGGGAATATCGCCTGCGGGCAGCAGCCTTCTACGCCGATGCCGGCAACCGGCTGCGCAATGCTGGCCAGTGGGACAAGGAAGACGCACAGTTCAAGCAGCAGCTCGCCGACAAGCAGAAGAAACTTGACGACGCCAAGCAGGCTTTGGAAGACCTGCGCGAACAGGCGCGCAAGGCTGGTGTGCCCTCATCCGTGCGCGAATAGCAACTTCGTCTGATTCCAACCAAGCCTCCCGCTTTGCACGGGAGGTTTGTGTTGCAAACTGACTCTCAACGGAGTCACCTAACTGCACATCCACAAGAAGAAGAGAGCAGATTGCGCTCCCTTAGTTTGCTCACAGCTCGTGGCTTGTAGCTTGCCGCTCAAATCGCTTCCCTCAGCCTGCGCAGCTGTCGAATATGAAGTTCTCCGTGCACAAGATGAAACTTCCTCCACTGCGCTCCGCTGAGCGGGCCCAGCACGGGGTGATCGAGCAACCTCGTGCTCTTCCCGAATTTCTCCTCCGCTTGCGCGATCACTGCGTCCATATCCGCGATCTTCGTCTGAATCTCGCGCAGCAATTGGTCGGGAGGTATCCCTTTCGGGGTCGCCCCCGCCGGAGCCTTGCGCCCCTCAGGCAACTTTCCGAGGCCAACGACATACAGCGTGCGGACACGATCTTGCCAGGCGGGCTTGCGTGCCAGCGGTTTGCCTGCAGCCAGGCATTTCTCCATGCCGCGCATCGTCCCCGTATAGGTGAGATAAAGATGCTCAAGAATTTCTCCAGCGCTCCACTTGTCTGCAAGCGGCCGCCGCGAGAGCATCTCGGCCGTCAGGCCTGCGGTTGCGTCGGAGATACCTTGCTGGAGTCGTTCGAGGCAGAAATCCATGGCGCACTGTGCTCCTTCGTTTAGAATGTGCCCAGCATTCCCGAAATCCAAATCATCCATTAGGACGGTGGCTATGAAGAAGCTGCTGGTCTCTTTATTTGCCCTGGCACTCATGAGCGCGTGCTCGTCGGAGCCCTCCAAGCCTGCAGAAACGGCCAAGCCGCAACCCAAGCCCGCGGACGTGATTACCGGGCGCAGCGCCCTGCAAAAACTTTACATCTCCGCACACGGCTGGGGCTCGGATGCACGTCCCTACCGCCTCGAGTCTATGCTCAACTCCGACTCGAAGGGCCGCGACGGCAAATCCGCCGTCTGGCGTGCCAGCTTCGCTTCCGTCGCCCAGCGCGGCACTAAGCCCTACACTTTCTCCGGGTCCGAGGGCCCCGACCGCGGTGTCAATCCCGGCATCGAGGACACATACAACCCCAACAATGCTTCAACCACCGCGTTTGACATCGCTTTCCTGAAAACTGATTCCGATAAAGCCTTCGAAGTCGCGCAACAACATGGCGGCGACAAAATCCTCGAAAGATCTCCTGACGCCCCTGTGCTTTACATTCTCGAATGGGACCGGGTAAACAACGAACTGGTCTGGCACGTCGTCTATGGCACGAGCCGCAGCGATGCCAAGCTGAAAGTGGCCGTGAACGCCACGTCGGGAGAATTCATCCGGATCGAGAAATCGTAGGCTTGCGTGGCGCGGGCGCCCTCGCCCGCGAGTTTCGAAAAGCGAAAGCTTAGCGAGCCGGCTTCAGGGCTTCTCTGATTTCTTGTCCGCAGCCGCCGGCTCGTTTCTCACCTTAATACGCTCAATCCCGCTCTTCGCCTCTTCCGCGAACGGCCCATGCGGCAGAATCTTCAGGTAAGCTTCATAAGCCTTGCGGGCCTCGCCATCGTCGCCGATCTTCTCCTCACACACTCCTACCCGATAGGTTGCGACGGCGTCGTTGTACTTGTAGTAGAGCGCCTCGCGATAACGATCGAGCGCGGCCCGGTAGTTCTTACGCTTGAAGTAGAAGTCGCCGACCTCGACGTCCTTCTCGGCCTTGTGCGGGTTCCAAACGCGGAACTCCTGCACACCGCCGATCTCGTCTCCCTCGTACAGTCCGGCAGCATCCTCGGCCTCGCGCAGGGCGGAGTCGCTGTTGGGATGCGTTTGGGCATCTTCGGGTGGCGGAGTCATATCCGGCGGCTCCTCCTTGCTGGAGCTTTCGCCTCCCGTGTCAGGGGTTCGCTGCTGCAGCTTCGGACGCGGCACTTCCGGCACAGAGTCGGAATGCGGCGGAGGCTGGTTGGGCGGCAACTTCGGCGGAGTATTCTGCTGGGCCAGCGCAACAGAAACGCCGAATGCAACCGTGAGGCAAATCAACGTACGCGACATCGCTACAATTCTACCTCGCGAGTCGCGTAAACGCTGCCCGGCGACGATTCTGCCTTCATCTTCGAACGCGAATCAGGGCCTGACTTTCCCGCGGCCCGTTTCCCCGGCCAGGGCGTCCTTCACCTTGCTTGAGATCGTGGAGGACAGCTCCCGCTCGAGGGCAAGCGCATCTCCTTCGTCCCGGTCGAACGAATCACCCCAGATCTGCAGTTCGTCGGAGGTGCGAATCAATTCCATGCACACGCGCACCCGGCGGGAATTCCCGCGAATCGTCCCGTCGAGGAGATAGGCGGCATGTAGTTCCTGGGCCACTTCAGCTACATTCTTGCCGGTGTGCCGATAGGTCAGCGCAGCCGCCCGCGACGTCACCGCGATCTTTGCTGGGGACGCGCGTCCCAACTGCATGGTCAGTTCATCACCAAGTCCATCCCCCAGAGGCCCACCACTGGAATCGTCGCTCAGGTCCTGCAGCGGCAAAACAGAAAGCACGATCGGACCGGCTTCGGCGGCATCAGTTCCCGATCGCCAGCGCATCCCGAGCAAACCAACGCAGAGCAGGAGCACAGAAACGACCGCAAGGCTGAGCATCCTCTTCCGCGGCATCCAATCTGAACTAGCCAGTCCTACTTGCGCCAAGCCGTCTCCGACCACACTTCGTTCGATCACCGGCACGATAAAGCGATACCCTCGCTTCGGAATGGTCTCGATGTAGCGGGGCTCGTCCGCGGATTCGCCCAGCGCGATGCGAATCTTCTTCACCGCCGTGTTCAGAGCGTGATCGAACTCGACATAGGTGTTCTCCGGCCACACCTGCCGACGCAGGTCCTCGCGGCGCACCAGCGTGCCGGCGTTTTGCAGCAAGACGCTCAGCACGGCCAGCGGTTGTTCCTGCAAAGGAATGCGGTTCCCGCCCCGGCAGAGTTCTCCATTATGCGTGTCCAGCTCGAACTCGCCGAAACAAAACACTGCAGAGCTATGTGCCCCATCCATCCCCGTACTCCGTACCCTTTGGACGAGCGCAGCCGCGCTTTGTTTCACTTCCTGTCGTTGGTGCTGCTTGTCTCGCTTTGGAGACAAACAACTCCACCCAGTAAGCCACCCAGAATCCCGCATGAGTTCAGACGCTGGACAGATGCGTAGCTGCGCTGCGCTCGTCCCTCTCCCAACTTGTTCGCAATTGGGGTGGGGACATGGGCCGGTACAAAGTGTTCGTAGTGATCTTGTTGTTGAGTTGCGCAGGTGCTGCGCAATCCAGCATTCCTTTCAAGCTGCTTGGGAAACACCTGATCGTGGTGCGAGGATCGTTGGGTGATCTGACGAATCGAAACCTGGTGATCGACACCGGTGCGTATCCGAGCATCCTGGACATGTCTGTCGCGCACAAACTCCACATCTCCGGACACAATGAAGAACTCGACGCCGTGAATCACAAGATGTCTCGGCCTGTTGTGATCGTCCCCAGCGTCGAGGTCGGGCCCATTCGGGCGCAGGGCCTGCGGGTCATGACCGCCGACCTCTCCGACGCCTCGCAAGCTTTCGGGATGCGTATCGACGCACTCATTGGACTCGACGTCCTGCAGCGCACGAGCTTCCGCGTAGACTATCAGTCGAAGCGCATCTTCTTCGGGCAGCTCGAACCCCTGCCCTGCTCTGTGCCATTCGAATGGACCGGCGGCATGCTCACCGTCAATCTTCACTCCGAAACTAGCCTCCGGATGCTGGTCGACACCGGCGCTGAATCAACCTTACTGCTTGGTTCACGTGGTTCGTTGACGCATCGCGGAAACATGCGCGAGTTCACCAGCCTGGGAGGAAATTTCACGTTGCGCCAGGTCACACTAAAGGAGGTTCAACTAGGAAACAGCGATCTGGGTTCGCAGGCTGTCTACGTCGCGGATTCCTCGCGCCTGCCCGACTATCCGTTTGACGGATTTCTGTCGACAGTCCAGTTCGCGCAGATCGCGTTCGATTTCGAGCGGTACACATTCAGTTGGTCGACACACAGTCAAACCAACCGACGCGTACACCTGGCGCAGCGCGCGGGAAACGCAGCCACGATGCTCGGGGCACTCTCCGCAGGCTTGGCCGACGCCGAACCTGCAGGCCTGGGCCGAGTTCCGTGATCTCGGTCCAATGGCCAATGAGTAATCGCCTTCCATGAGGAGGCCGGTCGGAGTCAAGTGGATTCGTTTTTGTTTTCGTTGGACAAGGTCTTTTCTCTTCGGCCGCGTGCCCGGGTGAGATCACGCAGATCGCGAATCACCAACGGGGGTATGAAGCTGCCCCCCAGCAGCAGTCCGTTCTCCTCACCGAAGAGAAGGCGACAGTCTGTTGTTCTTGACGGCATCCTGGGCCGAACTCATTCACGGGCTTTTGGCGCCAGTAAGGCCTTGTAGACGACTCCCATGCCGCCGCCGAGCTTTTCTAGGACGCGGTAGTGCGAGATGGTCTGGCCGATCATGGCGCGCCGCCATGCTATGCGGGAAGAAAAGTCAAGTCAATGAGAACTAACGAGTTGTCATTCCGGCACTCAGGCGATGAAAAACCCCCATCACACTCATTGACCCCTAAAAGGCGAACAAACAGCGCATGCTTGTGTAATCGCCTTTAACGCCAATCAAGGACAGGGGCAAAGAAAGCAAGGCGAAAGCTCGCTCCCTGCACATCCTTACAGTTCCACAGTTTCCTAAACATCGTAAATGTGTAAATAGGCAGCGCCACGTAACCCTAGGAAATCACGATGTCCCGTAACAGTGGAGAGCGCCACTCACTGTAATGGCAACTGCAAAGATCGATATTCTCGACGAACCTCCCGATTTTTCAATCGTGCTAGGTGGTCCACTCTTCCAACTCCTTCGCCGAGCGCGTCTCGAAGGGGATCATCTTGAATTGTTGTATCGTCGACTGATCTTTTTTGTAGGGATTACGTGGCTTCCGCTTTTCCTGCTGGCCACTGTTGGTCCCTTCGCCGGTAGCGCCGGTCGGCTGGCTTTTCTGCGCGACATTGAAGTACATGCGCGATTTCTAGTTGCTCTGCCGGCTCTCATTGCCGCCGAGTTGCTAGTCCATTTACGAATGCTGCCGCTCGCGCGTCGCTTCGTCGATAGCCGTATCATCTTGGTGCAGGATCTTCCCCGCTTTTACCGGGCGGTAGAGTCTGCATTCGGTCTACGAAATTCCGTTCCTTTAGAGCTCGGTTTGTTCGCCGCTGTCTACACTTTGGGACTGTTGTTCTGGCATCGTCGTTTCGGAATCGAGATACCCACTTGGTATGCCATGCCTGGCGGACGCTGGAATCTTACTCTGGCAGGCGTCTGGTACGTTTTCATAAGCATTCCGGTTATCCAGTTCATTCTCCTTCGCTGGTACGTCAGATTCCTAATCTGGTACCGCTTTCTCTGGCAGGTCTCCAGAATACCGTTGAACTTGATTCCGACACACCCGGATCGAGCTGGGGGACTCAGTTTTATTGGCGGCGTTTCATTCAATTTTGGCCCCGTTCTTTTTGCTCAAGGCGCGATGCTGGCGGGTTTGATCGCCAGTAACGTGCTTTATCACGGCGGCAAGTTGTTCTCATTCAAGCTGTACGCGGGCAGCTTTGTCGCCTTCTTCGTATTCGCAATTTTTGGCCCTCTTTTAATGTTTGCCCCACAGATGGCTGGGGCGAGAAGGAAGGGGTTGGGCGACTACGGTTTGCTCGCCCAGAGATATGTCGAAGGCTTTCGAGACAAGTGGATTCTGGGCCACGGTATGGACTCGGAAGAGCTACTCGGGACAGGCGATATTCAGTCACTCGCTGATCTAGGCAACAGCTACACCATAGTGCAGGAAATGCGTGTGGTTCCTTTTAGCTGGAGAGATATATCCCGTCTTGCCGCTGTGACCGCTGCTCCAATGGTTCCTCTCCTGCTTTTGGTGTGGTCGCCAGAGGAAGTCATTATGCAAGTGCTGAAGATCGTGCTTTAAAGAATAAAGAGGTTCCTCATGGAATTGGAAAATGAAGTGGAGGTCATGGTTCTCACCAATCTAGCCGCTATTTGTAAGAAGTTGTCCGAGATTTCGGAAGTCCCAGACGAGCTAAGAGCAAAAAGCGCGTCAGCTCGTAGAGGAATTCAATTTGCTTTTGCCATTTCGTGGCAGGGGAACCGCCGCTCAACATGCCGAAGGCGAGCGACTGTTGAGTAAAATGGCGCGATTCTTACCGAGGGTACTTGAAGTAGGGCGGCCCAGTTCGACATTCCAAGACCGGTGATTCTGTGTAGTTGACGTAATATCTCGGTTGCACTCACTGACCATCAAAAAAGGCGATCAGACGTCGCCAGATTGTGAAATCGCCTGATAGAGTCAGTTGACTTCCACCTTCGCTTGTGATCCACATAGCGACTTCGACCCGGGCGTCCCACATCCCATTCCCTGACGACCGATCGATGAACGTCCATTAATGAACAGCGAAGGCGGGCGACCAAGCGTGAAATATGCGCTCGGTCGCAGTTCCGCCTAACGTTTCGCCAACATTACCTCGACTGTTTTGGTGGGCGAGCGCCTCTAGCGCCGTTTTTCGTGCCAAGCCCCGGTCATAGACCAACGTTGTTCCCAGACTGGCGAGTTCCAGAGAATACACGCGCAGGTGTCCTCCCTGTTCCTTGAGTAGCAGGGTGTTCCTTGCCCTTGTCTTCCCGTCGTTAATCCCCACGCAGCTTCAACCTTGTGAAGCAGGGCGTTCTTTCATAATGCATTGACCCCGAAAAAGAACAGACGGCGCAAGCTGGTGCAATCGCCCGATTTCGTCGGCTAGCCTTCTTCGCCATCGGAATGGCAGCATTGCTGGACTATTCTTCTAAAAATGCAGATCATGCCTCGAAAATATTGGGCTTCAGCGCTCTCTGGTTCAAGAAACTGAACGACGCCACGAGGTTGTGGGAACAACACTTCATGTACCTCCGGACATCTTGACGGCTTAAGTCCTTCACCCTAGAGTTCGACGCAATCTCGCCCTTACAGTAAAGGTCGCCCGGACGCATGCGGTAGGCGCAATGCCCTGACGTATGGGCGTGCGCTCTCGCCACCTGCAAGAATTCCGTGGCAGACAAAAGCATTGGGACGACTTCCGCGCTAAGCCTCCCAAACGTCACGTCAGTAAACCGGCACGGACGTTTGTCTCCGTCCGTCGAAGGAGGGCCCCAAAGTGTTCCTGAAACGCAAATTCCCCCACTTGCCCAAGCAAGTTCTTTCCCAACGAGCCTTCGGCCCGGCGATCCGCAGTGTCTGGTTGCGCCGGTCGTGGTTGAAAGCGCGGTGAATGGATCCTTGCCCTGTACGACTTCGGCGGAAAAGGAGGTTGACGAACCACGCCGGAAAAATCCGACAGGAGAAACAGAATGAAACGAATCCTCCCCCTCACTCTGTTCCTGGCGATGTTTGCCGCAGTGAGCGCCTTCGGGCAAACCACGTACTCAACCGACACGCCGTTTGTCTGTAACGCGGCGTCTGCTCATCCAGTAACGAGCTTTTATCAGTTCACATGTCGGGGCATGACTTGGAAAGATGCGAGCGGAAACGTGCTCGCTGAATACTTTATCTATGGAGGGTACAACGAAGCCGCCGTCTATGCCACCGTTCCCCCTGTCTCCTTCAACGATTTTCGCAACTCAACTTTACAGATTACGAGTTTTTCCCAGCCTGCGAACGGGAATCCAGGAACATACTCGTTTGACTGGACAACGGTCGATCCGAACGGAATTTCCCACAGCGGCAGCGCCTCTGGAACTTGGATAGATTACGTCATTTGTGGCGGGCGCGGTTGCTACTGGCACGCCCCAAAGCTTGTGTCGAACTCGATTACGATTAACAACTGACGCTTACGTGCTGGTTCAGTCCAGCTCGGTACGCAGGCTGTCAGGTGCGGACGCTGACGGGTCTCGAAAGAGGGCCTCCTGTACAGCCGAACTTGCTTAGGGATAGACAGGTGTTCGCACCTGTCTATCCCGTCGATGAGGAGGTATACACAACATGATTTCACTTCGGTACTGAGAGCGGTTCCCCGTAGCGGATAATGTAGCGACTAGCGGTTTAGATGGGGTCGGATGGAGTTGTCGCGAGGACTACCAACGCGGCATAGTTTGCGAAAAATCGCGGTTACACTCATTTACCCCGAAAAAGGCGAACAAACGAGAACAACGTCGGAATGCGTCACGTGTGGTTTTTGCCACCGGCTAGCCTACGCCAGCAGGAAACATTGAGTGGGTGCAGACCTCTAGCCGAGGGGCTCTTCTTCCGTACTGGCTACCGTGTACTTGCTCAGCACGGCGTCGCGAGAAATGACGCCCTCGAGCTCACGGAAGTCGGCCCGGCTGACTACAGGAATTAGCTGTGCCTCATGCACGTAACGTAGAGCTGTCTCCAGGGGAAGGTCGGGATGAAGATAGGGCAGGCGGTCTTCGCACAGGCAACCTAACGCCATTTCCTGTTTGCCCTCGACCGCGAAACGAGCGAGGGCACCCTGTGTAATGCTACACCATCCCGTCGGAGCCATCCGCATCAAGAAGAAATCGGCTTCCGCGTTCTGAATTCTTTGCCTTGCTTCACCTACCGTCTCAGTCGCCTCCAAGATGATCTGAGGAACCGGCTGCATGGCATCTTCTACACGCAGGATTCGTTCTTCCCGCTGCTCTTCCATGGAGGGCAGATCGAGACCATCCTGACGAGTCAGGAGATCGAAGATAGCGGTGGGTTGGAGGCTACGTGAGATGACGTAGGAAAAGGTATTCGCAACGATCACCGGCACAATAATGGAGTAGTTGCCGCTGACCTCGAGTGCCATGAACACCGAAGTCATGGGGGCTCGCAGGAAGCCGGCGAATAGAACTCCCATTCCCACCAGGGCGTAGGTAGCGGTAGATCCCGTTAAGTGCGAGAAAAAATGCCGCTCGACTCCGCCCACCGCGCCACCCAACATCGCCCCAATGAAGAGTGTCGGCGCAAACATTCCGCCAGGTGTGCCGCTGACAAAAGATGCCGTGGTCGAGAGGATTTTCAGTCCGGCCAACGCCCCGAGCATCTCCCAAGTGAAACGATCATGCATTGCCTGATCCATGTATTGATATCCTGCGCTCATCACCTGGGGAGCGCCCAAATACGCGAGCACTCCTACAAGTAGCCCGGCGAGGGCCGGTTGGAAATATTGAGTCCAGCGTGGGGCGGCTTTCAGGCGGGGACGAATAAAGCCGATCGCGCGCGCAAACACCACTGCGGCCAGCCCGCCGGCTATGCCCAGTACAACGTAGGCGAGCAATTCCTTAAGATGCACCAAACCTACTTCAGGAATGTGAAATAGGGACTGGGGGCCAAAGAAGGACCGCATCACTACCACGCTTGCCAGAGCTGAAAGCACCACTGATCCTAGTATGGTTGCGCTCCAGCGGCCAATCACCTCCTCTATCACGAATAGGACCGCGGAAATTGGAGCATTGAAAGCTGCGGCCAAACCTGCCGCAGCCCCGACCGGCGCAAGAAGGCGCACGTTCTCACGCGAAAGATGAATGCGCCGGCCTATGGCAGAGGCTAAACTCGCTCCGATCTGCAGAGAGGGGTCCTCAGGTCCTAGCGATTGCCCGGAACCGATCGCCAGAGCGGCAGTAATGAACTTGCCGATCGCTGTGCGTAACGGAATATAGCCGTTGTAAACATAGAGTGCGGCCTTGGTCTGATTGACCCCGCTTCCTCGCGCCCGCGGAAAAACGTGGACTACCAATAATGCAATAACGAGCCCAGTGAGTGTAGGCGCCAACAGCAGCCGCAGCCCGGAGGGAGATGACCCCAGCAGGAACTGATTGCTCCGATCAATGGCCATGCGGAAGACAACCACCGCCAAGCCCGAGAGAATACCTATCACGACCGAGAGTGCCAGAAACAGGCGTTCTTCCCGGATCGCAAGTTTCCAGACGCGTAAGGGATTGTGGCTCGAGGGTGATGTCGATGAAGATGATTCGGCGGAGTGCATGGTACTTTGTCAGATGAAGGAATCGCGCTCAAGTGATTTTAAGTCAGAACCGCACCTCGTCGAAAAACTGTACAGGGTGTAAGCCCAGAGGTGCCTTCTTCAAAAGTTACGAACAAGCTGCCGCGCAGTCCAGCCAGGAACTCCAGCAAGGTTGAGGCTTTGGTTTCTAGAATAGATTCCATGAGGATCTTGCCCTGCGAATCCATGTTGCTTGATGAACATCCAGCCGCCTAGTTGCCCGCGCGCAACGACGGAAATCTACGACCATGCCATCCTCTTAAGTTTTGGTTTCACCCTCCGGATCGCTTCGGGGTGACCTGAGACAGAAGGAGGGCGGCGGTGGAAACGTCACAATTTCGCATCTTGGTGTTGGATAATTTCGACCCGTGGCGTCGTTTTGTATCTTCGGCGCTGCAGGCAAGACCGGATTTGCACCTGGCGGGCCAGGCCAAGGACGGCGTAGAAGGCATTCAGAAGGCTAGCGAGCTGAGGCCGGATCTGGTGCTGCTGGATATCCGGCTGCCCCATGTGGACGGTTTGAGGGTAGCAAAGTTCATTCGTAAGGCGCTTCCTGACGCCAGAATACTATTCGCCACTCACGACCACGATGCTGAATTGGTAAGCGCCGCCTTTCGCGACGGAGCACACGGATACCTTCTGAAGCCTGACGCTGCAACCGAACTTCTGCCGGCGATCGACGCCGTACTTCGGGGTGAGAAGTTCGTGAGTGCGAGAGTGAATCGCTGAGCTATCTGTGCCTGGGGAACAACTTCACACACCCTGAAAAACTCGAAAGCGATTTCGAATCTAGCGGTTAGACCTTCTGAGCATCATGTACGAACCAGAAGGTCGGGAGTTCGAATCTCTCAGGGCGCACCATCTTTGAGCAGTATTTACGCGAGCTCCAGAGCATTTCGGTCTGGAGTCCGTTTTTGCATTGCGTAGCTGTGCTACCAGTTTGCTAACCGCTCTGCGCGTTCCCAGAAGTATCGCGGTCGATTTAGGCCAGTATTTATGCGGGGTCCATGCAATAGCTGTATCCAAAGGCGGGTCAATGAGTGAAATCGCTGATTTCGAGAGTCATGTGGCAAGTTCAGATCAAATTGACGTAGATTTCCAACCGTATGGAGATATAGTTGCCATGCACTGAACGAGGAGATAAGTCGATGCTGACCGCTAGCCGATTCTTTAGCAGTCTAGCTGTCATACTTGCTCTGTCGATTGTTTCGTCGGCTAAGACCAGCCGCGACCGCACGCAGTTCAATCACGATATCCGCGTTGAGCCAGGGGAACAAGTCGGCGGCGACGTCACCTGTTTAAACTGCGACATTTACATTGGCGGACAGGTCGCGGGAGATGTCACTGCTTATCACGGCAACGTGGTAGTAGCGCAGGATGCGCTTGTGGCCGGGGATATCACTACTGTTCTCGGGGATGCACGGGTTGACAAAGGCACAAAAGTCGCAGGCGATGTCACTGTAGTTGGGGGAGTTTTTCACCGTCATCCTGAGGCCATCATTTCAGGCGATATAACAAGCCAAAGCAAAGTTCTGGTGCTTCTGATGATGGCCGGTGTTGTGGTTGTGCTTGGGTCAATCATTATGCTCATCATATGGCTGGTGCAGCGCAGTCGAAGGCGGACGTTCGCCGCCGCATCATCAGGAAATCCGGGTTGATGCAGCGCAACAGAGGGCCTGGGTTTCAATTTTCTTGATGGTTGGTGATCGCGGTAGGGACACCAGTTGCCTGGTGCCACCGGGTGGCCGGGGCGGTCACCCGTCCCCGGCTCCCACAGAACGCAGCGTGCAGTTTTACCGCACTACGCTCTTCAGAAGTTGGTTCACAGCGTTATGGCTAGAGCTTGCAGCGCCCCATAAGGGAGATGCAGCTTGGGTTGCAGCAAAGGGAACCGTTCCTTGATCCGCTGGAATTTCTTCCACCAGATCTCAGCTTTCCAACTCCGGCTACTCAGCATTTTGCGCCAATAACGCTCCACGGCACGATGAATCTTCCGCAATGCCCGGATGTTTCCGGCAATGCCGTAGTAGACATAGTGACCGCGAAGCATTTGATTGAGGTGGTCGGCTTGCTCCTTGAGCGGTGAGTGCCGCATCCGTCGCATTTGATCCTGTAGACGCATAAGCGCACGTCGCAGTCGTGACTTCTCTGTACGCAGTCCAACCCGAAAGTTGCCTTTCCGATTGCGGGTGCAGTACAGCGTGAATCCGAGAAAGTAAATCGTTTCCGGACGTTTACGGCCACGCTTGCTCGCCCACTTCTGCGCAAAGCGACCAAATTCAACGAGCTTGGTCTTCTTCGCTTCGAGGGTCAAACCAAACTTTGCCAACCTTTTGCACAACGCATCCTGGACGCGAAGAGCATCCTCACGATACTGGAAGCACAATACAAAGTCGTCGATGTATCGCACCACATAAGCCTCACCTCGTAATCGAGGCTTGACCACTCGCTCAAACCACAGATCGAGAAGGTTGGTAGAGACGAGTCTTGACGACGGTAGCCCGTGCGGAGCCTTGCGGTCATAAGCGCTTTCGCGCCGACGCCTCACCGAGTAGGCATGGCCACTTGAGCTCGTCTCCCCAGTCAGAACCCGGCGTGCGGGTTTCCCGCACCGGGCTCCCCAGATGACATTGGCGAAAGTAGGCATCGTTCAGACCGTCGGGTGTAGGTTTTGAGCGAACGGCAGTTGGAACCACGGCCGGTCCTTCAGGCGCGCCCAGTTCGTCCGACGTCTCTGTCCGCGACGATTCAAGGCGTTAATCCACTGGCGCTGTACTTGCTGTCGCACCCAGTTGAGCTTGCGCTCGCAGTGATGCAGGCCGAAGTACTGATAGAAGCCGCGCAACATCTTCGTCAGATGTTCCTGTTGCTCCCATCTTCTCCAGTGTCTGTTATGAAGGATCCACTCGCGTGTCCGAGCCAGGAACTTCCGACAACTCTTAACGCTGGGGATGCGAATCAGAGCAAATCGCCCCGTCCGATCCACCCCACAGACGTGTTTGAATCCCAGAAACTCGAAGGTCTCCGGTCTTCCCAGTCCGTGCCGCAGACATGTCACGCCTGCGAATCGCCCAAAGAGTATGCGCCGAGTTTTCTCCTCGGCCAGCTCCAGACCGAATTCCGCGAACCGCTCCCGCACTTTGTGTTGGAAATGTTCCACGTCCTGGCGGAACTGGAAACTCACCACGAAGTCATCAGCGAAACGCAGCAGATACGCCTCGCCTCTGCACTGCGGTTTGATCTTCTTCTCAAACCACAGATCGAGGACAAAGTGGAGATAAAGATTACTCAACAAGGGTGAGATCGGACCGCCCTGTGGAGTACCCTCCTCTGCATAGATGACCACTCCATCTTGCATTGCTCCGGCCTTGAGCCATTTCCCGATCAGGCCCAGAATCGCCGGATCTGCAATGCGGTGGGCGACCATCTTGCGTAGCCACTGATGATTAATGCGGGTGAAATAGCTGCGGATGTCGGCTTCAAAGACTTGCATTACTTTCTTCATCACGATCTGCACGCGTAAGGCTTGCAGCGCATGATGAGGATTTCGGCCAGGTCTGAAGCCGTGACTGCAGTCCAGGAAATCTGCTTCAAACACGGCTTCCAGAATGCGCGCTACCGCTCGCTGCAGCAGCCGATCCGCGACCGTGGGAATTCCGAGCGGCCTTGTCCCGACTTTGCCCGGCCCCTTGGGTATCTCAACCCTGCGAACCGGTGGTGCGTGGTACGTGCCTTCCTTAAGCTGTTTGCAGATCGCCTTGACTTGTGTTTCTAGCTCGCTTTCAAACTGCTCGGTGCTCTGCCCATCGACTCCTCCTGCCGCTTTCCGGTTCATCTTTCCCCAAGTCTCCTTGAGAAACTCCGGCGTCAGCAGGTGCGCCAAAGAGGTAAACCGCGCCTTGCGATCCAACTTCGCCTTCTTTGCTATCTGACTCAGTTGTGTTGACATCCGACTCCTGCCTCCGTGGGTGCAGGTGATGTTTCCCTAAAGTCAGCCTTCATCTGCTTCGCCGCTTCCCCATGTGCGCAGCTTTCCCGCGCTCTGAGTACTACCAGCGAATCCGACTTCGCACTGCGGCCTCTGCTTTTCTCAGGAGTAATCCCTATCGTCCGGCATACTCGATCCGCTTGGTGTGCGGACCAAGACCACAGTGGATCTCCCAGGTCCCATGATGCTTCCCTATCCGAACGTGCCGTGCTCCCTGACCCCGCCGCAGTCTCCGGCCACCTCGCCCTTTGCGGTGTGCCTACTAGTGCCTCCCAGCCACTACGATGCTGTCGGCCTGCGGGTAAGTACTTAACGAGGCTCAATCGCTTCACTTTCGTTACGGCTCGCGCGTCGCTCTGTCTACGCTTAGTCCGATTCGTTGCCTCCTCAGACCCAAGACTCGATTCCCGGTGAGGCGGCTGCACCTCTTACCGGAACGGGAATTTCACCCGTTGGAAGCACCAGGTTTATCCTGGCGCACCGTAGTGTAGATACACGTTACTCAGCAGAACGCTGATCGACCCTCCTTGTGGAGTACCCTCCTCGTTCGCATGGAGTTCCTCATCTTCTAGAATGTTTGCTTTGAGCCAGCGTCGGATCAGGCTGATCAGACGCGGGTCACCCACTCGATGCTCCACAAAGCGGAGCATCCATGCGTGACTCAAGCTTCCGAAAAAGTTCTTTAGGTCCGCCTCCAGCACCCATTCCACTTTTCCCCCAGAAATCACCTCGTGCAGGGTTGCTAGTGCTTGATGGGCACCTCGCCCAGGCCGCCCGCCAAACGAGCACGGTAGAAAATCCTGCTCGTAGATAGCGGAGAGTACCTGAGCAACGCTTCTCTGGAGCGCCCGGTCGGCTACACAAGGAACACCTAAGGGGCGTTTCTCCTGCTTCCCGGGTTTCGGAATATACACTCGTCGAATGTCCGGCGCTTGATATCCCTGACGGTGCATGGATTGCAGCATTGCCTCAATCCATTCCCCAAAGCTCTCTTTTGCCTCCGGTACGGTCTGTCCATCCACGCCGGGAGATGAGTCCTTCGGAATCTGACAGAGATTCTCCCAAACTCTTTCTCGCGTGACGTGATGGGCCAGTGACGTAAACCGGAGTTTTGGTTCGCTCCGAGCTATCGTTGCTATTCGTTCGAGTCCTGTTTCCATGGTTGGCGATTCTTCTCTTTGCATAGAAGGCCGAATCCTCCCATTGAATGGAGCCCATGTCTCCCACGAACAAGTCAACTTCTGCTGGCCGCTTCCCCATGTAGCCGGCTCTCCCGACCGCAGAGTAATATCAGCCAGTCTGACTGCCACCAGGTCATCAGATCCTCCTTGCTTTATAGGCTTGTCGGACCTTACAAGCTACGCTTGAACCTGGCGGCTCTCCCTTGTTCCCGTGAAACCCTTCGGCTGCATGCCAGCGGTACGAACCCCGGAAGCACCCCAGAGTACTCGCCATAGCGCGCCCTGGGATTCTGCCTTCCCCCAACGGGGATAGAGTCGACTGCTCCGATCACGATCGATTTCGGGGCTATTTTGCCGTTCACTGACGTTCCGGCCTGCAACCTCCCTGTCTACGCTTCGCAGTGGCCGTTACCGGACACCACGCAAGACTCGGTACGCGGCTGCGA